>WNFR01015115.1_pt1 | contig 24149 bp, 24 predicted proteins | sample 5400221 | NCBI WGS metagenome assembly WNFR01 (sample SAMN13153357, study PRJNA577476) | soil metagenome | isolation source: 40 cm soil under Madrone tree | place: USA:California | collected 2016-06-14 | reverse complement strand
TGGGTTTCGGGGGTGAGGAGAGCGCCGGAGCGTCCTTCCTGCGCCGAGACGGCACGGTCTGGACGACCGACAAGGATGGCATCGTGGCAGCGCTCCTGGCGGCGGAAATGACCGCGCGGACCAGGCGCGATCCCGCCTTGATCTACCAGGACCTCACGCGCGAACTCGGCGAATCGGCAGCCGACCGCGTCGAAGCACCGGCTAATGCCGACCAGAAGAAGAAACTGTCGAAGCTTTCGCCGCAGCAGGTGAAAAGCGCCGAGCTTGCCGGCGAGCCCATCACCGGGGTGCTGGCGCACGCCCCCGGCAACGGCGCTGCGATCGGCGGCATCAAGGTCATCTCGAAAAACGGCTGGTTCGCCGCGCGCCCGTCCGGCACCGAGGACATTTACAAAATCTATGCCGAAAGTTTTCGCGGCGAGGATCACTTGCGCAGCATCCTGCGCGAGGCCCAGACCATCGTCGATGCGGCGTTGGCCGGATAGGTGGCGATTAGAACGGAGCTCATGTTGTCCTGAGGCGTAGCCGAAGGACCTCACCGAGCGACCAGACACGGACCACCGACACGAGCGCGTAGCGAGCGTGAGATCCTTCGCTTCGCAGGATGACCGGAGGATATTGACTTCCCTACGCCCGGTTGGCCCGGCTGCGCTGCAACACGCGTCCCGTCTCGTCCTCGATCAGCAGGATGTCGGCCTCTGCCAGGAAAAGCCCATGGCCGATCACACCCGGCATGCCATCGAGCGCCGCGCCGAGCGCCATGAGATTGGTCGCCGGGGTGAGCGGGGCATCGATGATCCGATTGCCGTTGTCGGTCTCGTAGAGGCCTCCCTCGGCAGTGCGGCGCAGTGATCCATCGAGGCCGAGCGCGCGCAGGTGGCGGCGCGTCGCGGCCATGCCGAAATCCATGACCTCGATGGGAAGCGGAAATTTCACGCCAAGGTGAGCAACCAGTTTCGCCGTTTGCACCAGGTACACCCGTTGTGCCGAGGCGTGCGCCACGATCTTTTCGCGCGTCAAGGCGCCGCCGCCGCCCTTGATCATCCGCAGCGCGTCGTCGACCTCGTCGGCGCCGTCGAAGAGATAGTCGACGCTCTCGACCTCGTTCATGCTGCGCACGCGCAAGCCCAGCGCCCGCCCCAGCTCGTCCGAGGCCCGGCTGGTGGCGACACATTGAATGTCCAGTTTTTCCGCCGAGACGCGCTGCGCCAGGGCGTGAATGCCTCTTGTTGCGGCACGCCCGGTCCCCATGCCGACCATCATGCCGGCGCGAACGTCTTTCACGGCTGCCGCCGCCAGGGCGTCGCTATGTGTCATTTTCGTGGACTCGTTTCTTCTTGATATCGTCGGCATTTGGTTGACTATCCTCACTACCGATCTTGCAGTCCCGCGATCGAGTAGCAACGAAAATCGATCCAGGGACGCATAAGCTCTGACCTTAGAATCGACCACCAGGACCGAGGTGCATTTGACCGTTCGACGTCCTCCCGCGACCAAAATATCCGCTGTCGTTTCCGACATCGACGGCACGCTTGTCACCGACGACAAAGTGCTGACCGATCGCAGCCAGGCGGCTGTGGCCGCGCTTGGCGAGGCAGGCATCGCTTTCACCGTCATCAGCAGCCGGCCGCCGCGCGGCGCGGCCGGCCTGGTGAAGCGGTTGGGAATCGCCTTGCCGAGCGGCTGCTTCAATGGCGGCGTTATCGTGGGACCCGACTCTTCGCCAATCCAGGCCCACCTCATTTCGCCTGACGTCGCCCGGCGCAGCGTCGATCTTATCACCTCGCATGGCGCGGCGGTCTGGCTTTTCAGCGGACAGGACTGGTTTCTACATGACCCGCTGGGTGACTATGTCGAACTCGAAAGACGCACCGTCGGATTTCCGCCTGTCGTCATTGCGGACTTTGGTAGTCTGCTCGACAGCGCGGCAAAGATCGTCGGCGTGAGCGCGGACCCGGGCCTCCTCGAGCGCTGCGAGGCGGGGGTCCGCACGGCGCTGGCGGAAGCTGCGACCGTCGTGCGCTCGCAAGCCTATTATCTCGACATTACCGATCGCTCGGCCAACAAGGGCACAGGTGTTCTGGCTTTGTCGAAACTCATGTCGATTCCGATGACGGAAATCGCCGTCATCGGCGACGGCGACAACGACGTGGCGATGTTCGAGCTGGCCGGACTCAGCATCGCGATAGGCAACGGCAAATCCGCGGCCAAGGCAGCCGCCGATTTCCTCACCGACGGCAATGGCGAGGACGGCTTCGCCAAGGCGATCGACCGCTTCATTTTGGGCGGGGATCGCACGGTCTCCAGGGTCGCATCGTGACGCCGATCATCGTTGCCCCTTCGATCCTGTCGGCGGATTTCGGCCGCCTCGCCGAGGAGGTGCGCGCCGTCGACAAAGCCGGCGCGGACTGGATCCACGTCGATGTGATGGACGGTCGCTTCGTGCCCAACATCACTCTGGGGCCGGTGGTGGTCGAGGCGGTGCGCCGCGCGACAGCCAAGCCGCTCAACGTGCATCTGATGATCGTCGAACCGGAACGCCACATCGCGGCCTTCGCCAGGGCCGGGGCGGACCACCTGCTCGTCCATGCCGAGCAGTCGGTGACCTTTCATCTTCACCGGCTGCTCTCCCAAATCCGCGACCTGGGCAAGAAAGCCGGCGTGGTGCTCGACCCGGCCAGTCCACTCGATGCAATCGAGTATGTCCTGCAACTGTGCGACGTTATTCTCGTCATGACCGTCAATCCCGGCTTTGCCGGGCAATCGTTCCTGCCCGAGATGCTGCCGAAGATTCGCCGGCTGCGGCAGCTCTGCGACGCGCGCGGCCTAAAACCCTATATCGAAGTCGATGGCGGCCAGAACAGCGAGAATGCCCGGAGATCGATCCAAGCGGGAGCCAATGCCATCGTGGCCGGCTCCGCGGTCTTCGGCTCAGGCGATTATGCCGCCGCGATCGCCGCCATTCGCGGCGCGGGTGACCTATCGACGACAGGTGCGGCCCGGTGACGACCTATCGCGACATCCAAATCGAAGTGCTCGACACGCCCGCCGCCTTCGCCAAGCGCGTCGCGGACTGGCTGCTGGCCGAGGCGCTCGCCAAGCAAGACCGCTTTGCCGTCGGCTTGTCCGGCGGCGGGACACCGCGGCCGATCTATGAGCTTCTGGCCAGCGCACCCTATCGCGACACGTTTCCATGGTCGCGGATGCACTGGTTCTGGGGCGACGAGCGGTTCGTGCCGCGTGACGACAAACGCAGCAACTACCACATGACCCGGGACGCGATGTTGTCGCGGGCGCCTATACCGGAAGCCAACGTCCATCCGGTTCCGACCGAAGGCGTCTCGCCCGAGGTCGCGGCGGTGAAATACGAGGCCGAGCTGAAGGCTTTCTATGGAGCCGATCGGCTCGACGACACCAAGCCGCTTTTCGATGTGCAGCTTTTGGGCCTTGGCCCCGACGGCCATACCGCGTCACTGTTCCCCGGAAACGCGGTTCTGGGGGAGCGTCATAAGTGGGTGGCGCCCGTTCTGGACGGCAAATTGGAGCCGCGCATCGCGCTCACTTATCCTGCCGTCGGAAGCGCCGCCTGTGTTGCTTTCCTGGTCGCCGGGGAGGAGAAGCGGGACATCTTAAGCCGCTTGCTGTGTGGCGATCCCGCCCTGCCGGCTGTCGCCCTGACATCGGTGGGCAAAATGCGCGTGTTTACCGATGCCGCCGCGGCCGGCACGCCTGTGAAACGCTGAATTCGTTTGAAAGTTCGAGGTCGAGATGTCCAACACCGCTCAAGCCACTAAACCCTCATCCGCCGACCAATCGATTGACAAGTTGTGCGTCGACACCATACGCACCTTGTCCATGGACGCCGTGCAGAAGGCCAATTCCGGCCATCCCGGCACGCCGATGGCCCTGGCGCCGGTAGCCTACACGCTGTGGCAGGAATTCCTGCGCTACGACCCGGCAGAGCCGACCTGGCCCAACCGCGATCGCTTCGTGCTGTCGAACGGGCATGCCTCGATGCTGCTCTATTCCCTCCTGCATCTCGCGGGCGTGAAGAAGGACGGCAAGCCGGCCGTGAGCCTCGACGATATCAAGCTCTTCCGTCAGCTCGACAGCAAGACGCCGGGGCATCCCGAGCATGGACTGACGCCCGGGGTCGAAACCACGACCGGCCCACTGGGCCAAGGCTGCGGCAATAGCGTCGGCATGGCCATAGCTGCAGGCTGGCTCGCCAAGCACTTCAACCGCCCCGAATGCGCGGTCTTCGATTACGACGTTTATACCCTGTGCGGCGACGGCGACATGATGGAAGGCATCTCGAGCGAAGCAGCGTCGCTTGCCGGCCATCTCAAGCTCGGCAACCTCTGCTGGATCTACGACAACAACCAGATCACCATCGAAGGTCACACCGATCTCGCTTTCGGTGACGACGTCGCGGCGCGCTTTCGCGCCTATGGCTGGCATGTCGAGCATGTCGGCGACGCCAATGACCGGGAATGGCTCGCCCAGGCCTACGCGGCCTTCAAAGCCAAGAACGACGCTCCCACCCTCATTGTCGTCGACAGCCATATCGGCTTCGGCGCGCCGCACAAGCAGGACACGGCTGCCGCTCATGGCGAGCCGCTGGGCGCCGACGAGATCAAGCTCGCCAAGAAGAGCTATGGCTGGCCGCAAGATTCCTCGTTCTTCGTGCCTGACGGCGTGCAGGCGCATTTCGCTGCCTGCGTCGGCAAGCGCGGAGCCAAGGCCCGGGCGGACTGGTCGAAGGGAATGGCTGCCTACCGCGCCAAGTACCCCGAACTCGCCGAACAGATCGACACGATGCTCAAGGGCGAGGCGCCCAAGGGCTGGGACGCTGCCTTGCCGATCTTCCCGGCCGACGCCAAGGGTATCGCCAGCCGCGATTCGTCCGGCACGGTGTTCAACGCCATCGCCCAGCACCATCCCTGGTATATCGGCGGCTCGGCTGATCTCGCCCCCTCGACCAAGACGCGTCTCACCTTCGACGGGGCAGGCGACCTGGAACCCGGCACCCCAGGGGGCCGCAACATGCATTTCGGCATCCGCGAGCACGCCATGGGCGCGATCGTGAATGGCATGGTGCTGTGCGGGCCCCGCGCCTCGGGGTCCACCTTCCTGATTTTTTCCGACTATATGAAGAATCCCATCCGGTTGGCCGCCTTGATGGAGCTGTCGGCCCTCCATATTTTCACCCATGATTCGATCGGCCTTGGCGAGGACGGACCAACCCACCAATCCATCGAGCAGCTCTGCGGCCTGCGCGCCATTCCGCACCTCGTCGTGTTACGGCCGGGTGACGCCAATGAGGTCGTCGAGGCCTGGCGCGTCATTGTCGGGCTGAGGCACCGGCCGGTTTGCCTCGTGCTCACCCGCCAGGCGCTCCCGACCCTCGACCGAACGCGCTATGCTCCGGCGGCGGGCGTCGCGCGCGGCGCCTATGTCCTGGCCGATGCGAAGCCGGGCAAGCCGGAGGTGATCCTGATGGGCACGGGCAGCGAGGTTTCGCTCTGTGTCGAAGCCTTCGAAGCGCTCAAGCGCGACGGCATCGCTGCTCGCGTGGTCAGCATGCCGTCCTGGGAACTGTTCGAACAGCAGGATGCGAGCTATCGCGACAGCGTCCTGCCGCCCGACGTCATGGCGCGTGTGTCGGTCGAGGCTGCGTCGCCCGTCGGCTGGGATCGCTATGCCGGATGGGGCGGAGCGAAAATCGCGATGAACGGCTTCGGCGCCTCGGCGCCCGCGAAAGACCTGTTCAAGAGATTCGGTTTCACGCCTGAGAAGGTTGTCGAAGCCGCCAAGAACCAGATTGCGAAAGCGAGGAAGTAAACCATGAACCCACTCAAACAACTCGAGGCCTGCGGCCAGGCGCCCTGGCTCGACTACCTCAAGCGCAGCCTGCTCACCAGCGGCGAGCTGCAGACCATGATCGAACGCGACGGCCTGAAGGGCATGACCTCGAACCCGTCGATCTTCGAGAAGGCGATCGCCGAGAGCGATGAATACACCGAGGCGCTAAAGAAGTTCCAGGCCTCGGGCGATCACAACATCAACGAGATCTACGAGCATCTGGCGGTCGCCGACATCCAGGCCGCGGCCGACGGGCTGAAGCCGGTATTCGAGAAGACCAAGGGCCGCGACGGCTATATCAGCCTGGAATGCTCGCCCTACCTCGCCAACGACACCGAAGCCACGGTGGCCGAGGCGTTGCGCCTGTGGAAGATGGTCGGCCGTCCCAATCTGATGGTGAAGGTGCCGGCTACTCCGGCCGGCATTCCGGCGATCCGCCGGCTGCTGGGGAAGGGCCTCAACATCAACATCACGCTGCTCTTCTCCGTCGCCGTCTATGAGAAGGTGGTCGAGGCCTATCTTTCCGGACTCGAGGATCTGGCCAAGTCGGGTGGCGACGTTTCCAAGAGCGCCAGCGTTGCCAGCTTCTTTGTGAGCCGCATCGACGCGGCGGTCGACAAGCGGCTGAAAACGATCAGTGACAAGAGTGTTGCCGGCCAGCTGCAGGGCAAGGTGGCAATCGCCAACGCGAAGGTGGCCTACGAGCGCTACAAAGCGTTGTTCTCCGGCCCGCGCTGGGAGAAGCTCGCCAAAGCAGGCGCCAAGACGCAGCGTCTGCTGTGGGCGTCGACCAGCACGAAGGATCCGACCTACAAGGACACGATGTATGTCGAGGCGCTGATCGGCCGCGACACGGTGGACACCATTCCGCCGGCGACGATGGACGCCTTCCGCGACCACGGCGTGGTGACGGCCGATGCCGTGGAGCAGGACCTCGAAGGCGCCAAGGCGACGATGGCCGCGCTGGAGAAGCAGGGCATCTCGCTCAAGGAGATCACCGACGAATTGGTCAGGGAAGGCGTGCAGTCCTTCGCCGACTCCTTCGACAAGCTGCTGGCCGTTGTCGCGCAGCGCCGCCGCGTGCTGCTCGATGGCGAGAGTGTCCGGTCGGAGATCAAGCCGGGCTCGCCGGAAGTGAAGGCCGCGTTCGAAGCGGAAATGGAGGCCTGGCGCAAGAACGGCCGCATCCGCAAGCTTTGGGCAGGAGACAAGGCGCTTTGGACCAACGCGGATGAAGACAAGTGGATGGGCTGGCTGCGCGTCGTGGAAAGCGAGCAGGCCGATATCGCCGTCCTGCAGGCCTTCGCCAAGGAGGTGAAGCAGCGCGGCTTCACCGATGTGGCCCTTTTGGGCATGGGCGGGTCGAGCCTCGGGCCGGAAGTGCTCAGCGAGACTTTTGGCCAGCAGTCCGGTTGGCCGCGCTTCCACATGCTGGACAGCACCGATCCGGCGCAGATCAAGACGCTCGAAAAAGTGATCGATCTTGCCAGGACGCTGTTCATCGTCTCGTCCAAGTCGGGCGGCACGCTGGAGCCGAATATTTTCATGAGCTATTTCCTCGATCGTGTCGGCACGGTGCGCGGCAAGGACAAGGCCGGCGAGCAGTTCGTGGCCGTCACCGATCCTGGCTCTTCGCTTGAAAAGCGCGTGGGCGTTACTCGGTGCTGTCCAAGTTCGGGCTGGTGCCGGCGGCGGCGATAGAGATCGAGGTAAAACGGTTGTTAGAGACGACCCAGCCGATGGAACGGGCCTGCGGTGGCGATGTGCCGCCAGCGGAGAACCCCGGCGTGCAGCTCGGCGTCGCCCTGGGGGTCGCGGCCACCAGGTTCGGGCGCGACAAGGTGACAATCGTGGCCTCGCCAGGGATCGCGGATGTCGGCGCGTGGCTGGAGCAGCTCCTTGCCGAGAGCACGGGCAAGCACGGCCATGGCGTGGTCCCACTCAGCGGCGAGCCGCTGGCCGCCCCCGACCGCTACGGCAAGGACCGCTTCTTCGCCTACCTCGAACTGGATGGCAAAGCAGACACCACGCAGCGGAATGCCGTCGATGCGCTGGAGCAGGCCGGCCATCCCGTCGCCCGCATAAAAGTCAAGGATATCTGGCATATCGGCCAGGAGTTCTTCCGCTGGGAGATTGCCACCGCCGTGGCCGGCGCCATCATCGGCATCAACCCGTTCGATCAGCCGGACGTCGAGGCGAGCAAGGACAAGACGCGCGCTTTGACGGATGAATATGAGAAATCGAAGACCCTGCCCACCGAGCGGCCCTTCTTCAGCGAGAATGGCGTGGCGCTCTACGCCGATCCTCGCAATGCGGGAGAGCTCGGCCGGCACAACACCTTGTCGGGCTATCTCAAGAGCCATTTCGCCCGCATCCATGCCGGCGACTATGCGGCGATACTGGCCTATATCGAGCGCAATGCGGCCAACACGAATGCGCTGACGACGATGCGAACGCGTATTCGTGACGCCACGCGCGCCGCCACCTGCGTCGGATTCGGACCGCGCTTCCAGCACTCGACCGGCCAGGCTTACAAGGGCGGACCGAACTCCGGCGTGTTCCTCCAGATCACCTGCGACGACCCGGCCGATCTCGATGTGCCGGGCCACAGCTACACCTTCGGCGTGGTGAAGGCGGCGCAAGCGCGCGGTGATCTCGAGGTCCTGGTCGAACGCGGACGACGGGCCTTGCGCGTCCACCTGAAGGACGTCACCACAGGGCTGACCGAGTTGTCGCGCGCAATGGATGCAGCGCTCCAGTAAGGGGCGCTTTGCAGGGAGTGAAAGAAATGCAGATTGGGATCATCGGCCTTGGCCGAATGGGCGGCAATATCACGCGTCGCCTGATGAAGGCCGGGCACAAGTGCGTGGTATTCGACGTCAACGCCAAGGCTCGCGAAGGCCTGGCCAAGGACGGCGCCGTCGACGCCGGCGCGCTCGAGGACATGGTGAAGAAGCTCAGCGAGAAGCCGCGTGCGCTTTGGGTGATGTTGCCTGCCGGCAAGATCACCGAAGACACGGTGAAGCATCTCGGTGGTCTGCTCGAACCTGATGACATCATCATCGACGGCGGCAATTCGTTTTACAAAGACGATATCCGCCGCGCCAAGGAGTTGGCGGCCAAGCGCATCCGCTACGTCGACTGCGGCACATCCGGCGGTGTTTGGGGCCTCGAACGCGGCTATTGCATGATGATCGGCGGCCCCAAGGACGCCGTGGACCATCTCGATCCGATCTTCTCGGCCCTTGCACCGGGTCTCGGCAACATCCCGCGCACGCCAGATCGCGGCAAAGGCGATCCGCGCGCCGAGCAGGGTTATATCCATGCCGGTCCCTCCGGGGCCGGGCATTTCGTCAAGATGGTGCATAACGGCATCGAATACGGCTTGATGCAGGCCTACGCCGAAGGCTTCGACATCCTTCGCAACAAGGATTCGAAGGATCTGCCGGCGGCCGAACGTTTCACGTTGAATATGCCCGATATCGCCGAAGTGTGGCGCCCGGTCGAAGCTGCGATCGAGGAATCGGTTCCGGCCAATGTGCTGACCACGGCGCTCTACACCCGCTTCCGCTCGCGGCAGGACCACACCTACGGGGAAAAGATGCTGTCGGCGATGCGATTCGGTTTCGGCGGCCATGTCGAGGGCGCGGAGACCATGGATCCGAAACCAGGCGCTACGGCGAAGACCAAGGGGTAAGACATGCCGGACAACCAGGCGATCCGGGTGCAGACGACGCGGCCGGCGGTCGAGCTGCCGCCGCCGCATCAACTGGAGCAGGCGCCTCCTTGCGCCATGGTGATCTTCGGCGCGACCGGGGACCTGACCAAGCGTCTGGTGGTGCCAGCGCTCTACAACCTCTCGCGCACCAAGGTGCTGCCGGAGAAGTTTGCCTTGATCGGGGTGGCCCGCACGGAGGGCACGGCGGAGGACTGGCGCGATGGTCTTCACGACGCGCTGAAAGGCTTTGCCGGCAAGGCCGGCACGTTCGATGCGGCAACGATCGACGAGGCTGCGTGGGAACGGCTTGCAAAGAATATGTCCTACATCCAGGGGGATATTACCCAGCCTGACGTCTACGAGAAGATCCGCGATGCGTTGGCCGAAGCGGAAAAGGTGCACGGCACGCAAGGCAACGTCATCTTTTACCTCGCGGTCGCCGACCGGTTCTTCGGCCCCGTGGTGGAGCAACTCGGCAAAGCGAAGCTTACCGAGCAGCCCGAGGACAAGGATGGCAAGCCGCGTTACTGGCGGCGCGTGGTGATCGAGAAGCCGTTCGGCCATAGCCTGGACTCGGCGCGCGAGCTGAACAACCGCATCCGGCGCACGCTGCACGAGGATCAGATCTTCCGCATCGATCACTTCCTGGGCAAGGATGCCGTCCAGAGCATCATGGCATTCCGCTTCGCCAACGGCCTGTTCGAGCCGATCTGGAACCGCGACCGCATCGACCATGTGCAGATCACCGTGGCGGAGACGGTGGGGGTCGAGAAGCGCGGCGAGTTTTACGAGGCCACCGGAGCACTGCGCGACATGGTGCCGAACCATGTCTTCACCCTGCTCTCGATGGTGGCGATGGAGCCGCCCACCGGTTTCGACGCTGAAGCGATCCGCACGAAAAAAGCCGAAGCTTTCGCCGCGATGCCGGCGGTCAAACCGGAGCGGGTGGTGCGCGGCCAGTATGGCACCGGCACCGTGCTGGGCAGCCCGGCCGAGGCTTATCGAAGCGAGCCGGAGGTGGCGAAGGACTCCAACGTGGAGACCTATGTCGCGATGGAGCTCGAGATCGATAACTGGCGCTGGGCCGGCGTGCCTTTCTTTATCCGCACCGGCAAGCATATGTCGCGCCGGCTGACGGAGATCGCCATCCGCTTCAAGCAGGCGCCTTATGCGGCCTTCGAGAACACGCCTATCGATAGCCTGCGGCCCAACTGGCTGGTGCTGCGCATCGCCCCGGACGAGGGAATTTCCCTGCAGTTCGAGGTCAAGCGCCGGGGGCAGTTATTCGAGCTCGCTGCCGTAAAAATGGATTTTCGCTACGACGACTGGTTTCCGAAAGAACAGAATGTCGGATAGCTATGGTCCCGAGGCCGCCGATGACCTGATGGCGTGCTATGGAAATCGAACCTGGCGACCGGTGGCTCTGGCGACGGAAAAAAAGTCATGAGCGGACAACGCGGCATCCGCCTCCTGCTGGTGGACGTGGACGGCACGCTCCTCACCCAGAAGAAGGTCCTGACCGACCAGGCGATCGCGGCGGCACATGAGCTGCACGACGCCGGCATCATCCTTGCCATCACCAGCGGCCGGCCGCCGCTCGGCATGACGATGCTCATCGAGCCGCTCGCCCTGAAGGGAACGATCGCGGGCTTCAACGGCGGCGTCTTCGTGAAGCCCGACCTGTCGGTTGTCGAAAGCCATCTGCTCGATCCCGCGGTGGCCAGGCAAACGGTGAAACTGATCCTCGACCAGGGGTTGGACGCCTGGGTCTACACGGAAAAGGACTGGTTCGTGCGCAACCCGAAGGGACCTCATGTCGAGCATGAGGCCTGGACGGTGAAATTCGACGCCAAGGTCGTGCCTGCCTTCACGGACGCAATGTTCGAGCGTGCCGCGAAGATTGTCGGCGTGTCCGATGATTTTGGCCTGGTGGCCAAGTGTGAAAAAGCGGCCCAGCAGGCATTGGGCGACATGGCGAGCGCCACGCGCTCGCAGCCCTATTATCTCGACGTAACAAATCCGCAGGCCAACAAAGGCTCGGTGGTCACGTTCCAGTCAAAACTCTTTAACATTCCGCCCGCACAAATCGCCACCATTGGCGACATGCCGAACGACGTCCTCATGTTCCGCAAGAGCGGCTTTTCCATCGCCATGGGCAATGCCAGCGATGAGGTGAAGTCCCAGGCGAGCGCCGTCTCGGATGGCAATGACGAAGAGGGTTTCGCCAAGGCGGTGCGGAAGTTCATTCTGCCGTCGGGGCCTGCGTGACACCGATCGCCGACCCGGTCATCGTCGTCGTGATGGGTGTTGCGGGATCGGGCAAGACCACGATCGCCGCCCTGCTCGCGGGGAAGCTCGGCTGCCAGTTCCAGGAAGGCGACGAGCTGCATCCGAAAGAGAATGTGGAGAAGATGCGCAGCGGCACGCCGCTCACCGATGCGGATCGAATGCCCTGGCTTCGCAAGATCGCAGAAGAAATCGATGGCTGGCGCGCGCGGCGCGAGTGCGGGGTGCTAACCTGCTCGGCGCTGAAACGGGCCTACCGGGACATCATCATCGGCGATCGGCCTGATGTGACTTTGGTCTACCTCAGGGGCTCCTATGAACTCATCCGCCAGCGTCTGGCCGCCCGGCATGAGCATTTCATGCCTCTAGCCCTGCTCGACAGCCAATTTGCGACGCTCGAAGAGCCCACGCCCGACGAGCACCCGATCGTCGTGGATGTCGGTGGCCGGCCGGCGGAGATCGCCGATGAAATCGTGCGCCAGCTAAAAGCTCGCTTCGGGCCGTCGGGTCCGCCGAACTGACGACGAATCTCACCGTCTCATTCCCAGGGTTTGAGACGGTGAGACGGCCAGTTCAGCCCGGGCGCCAGCCGCCGCCCTGGGGCGCCGCCGCCATCTTGGCGATCGTCGTCTTCAGCGCCTCCTCGGCTTTCTGGTCGCCCTTCACCGTTGCCTTGATCGCCTCGGCCCGCTCGGCCATGAGTTCGCGGTTGTGCGCCGCCAGATAGTCGGCGGAGATCTTCTGATTGCGCGTATAGCCATTGAGCTCCGGCACGACGTAGCGCGCGAACAGGTCCCAGGAGCGCAATGTCGCCTCCGGGTTCGCCCAGTCGTGGGCGAAGCCCAGGACGACGCCGAAGCCTCCCGTGACCTCCTGCAGGTTGCGGATCGCCGCGACCAATTCGTCCGGCGTGCCGATGACCGCCGAGCCGACGCCGCTACCCTGGCCGTTTACTTGGGCCAGCAGTTCCCAGCGATCCTCGACCCGGACGGAACCGGTGCGACCGAGGACGCGGACATTGTACTCGTTATGCCACCACCACAGGCCGTCGACGGCCTCCAGCTCGGCCTGCTTCTTCGATTCGGCCAGATGCCACGGCATCAGCACGCGCCAATCGCGGCGATCGACGGTTTTACCATGCTGCTTGGCGGCCTCTTCGGCGAAAGACCATTGCAGCGGCAAGGCCTGCAGGCCCTCGAGGGAGGTCGACGCGATCGACAAGGCGCCCATGCCGTATTTGCCGGCAAGCTTCATGCCCGATGGGCTGATGGAGGAGGCGGCTGCCATCGGCAACTCTTCCTGCAGGGGCAGCAGCTGCAGCTGGGCATCGTTCAGCGTGAACCAGTCGCTCTGCTGGCTGAATCTTTCGCCGGCGAGCAGCCGGACAATGACGGCCAGCGCTTCATCCTGGCGGTCCCGCAGCACTCTTTGATCGATGCCGAAAGTTCGTGCGTCCGACGGCAGCGCGCCGGGCCCGGAACCGAAGAGGACACGGCCTCCCGAACCGAAGTCGTCTCATGAGGGGCTCTCCTGTGGACCCTGACAGTATGCAACGCGTTCCGAAGGTATTGTACTTCCGCCAATCAAGTTCAACTTCGCGTGCCTGTATTCGCCTCGGTCGTTTCGCATGGTAGGGTAGATACTGAACGATTGAAGGCCTCGACGATGCGCCGGCGGTCCTGCTTCCTTGCTTTTGCGGCAGCGTGTTTTTTTCTGACCGGCGTGACAACGTCTTTCGCCCAGGCTGATCCCTTGCCGTCGTGGAACGAGGGTCCAGCGAAGGCGGCGATCGTCGATTTCGTGGCCAAGGTCACAACGGCAGGCGGACCGGATTTCGTGGCGCCGGCGGAACGAATCGCAACCTTCGACAATGATGGCACCTTGTGGACCGAACAGCCTGTCTATTTCCAGGTCGCCTTCGCCATCGACCGCGTGAAGGCGCTGGCGCCGCAGCATCCCGAATGGAAGACGTTGGAACCCTTCAGATCCCTCCTTGCAGGCGATATGGCCGGATTTGCCAACTCGGGCGAGAAGGGCTTGCTCGAGATCATGGAGGCCACCCACACCGGCATGACGACGGCCGAATTCGCCAACTCTGTCACGGACTGGATTACGACGGCGCGCCATCCGCGCTTCAAGCGCCTCTACACCGATCTTGTCTATCAACCGATGATGGCTTCAAGACCTTCATCGTGTCCGGCGGCGGCATCGAATTCATGCGACCCTGGACCGAGAGGGTCTACGGCATCCCGCCGGAGCAGGTGGTGGGCTCCTCCGGTGTCACCAAGTACGAAATGCGACCCGACGGCATTCCGGTCCTGGTCAAGGAGGCGAAAGTCGAATTCGTCGATGACGGTCCCGGCAAGCCGGTCGGCATCAACCGTTTCATCGGACGGCGACCGATTTTGGCTTTTGGCAACTCCGATGGCGATCAGCAGATGCTCGAATGGACGGCGGCCAGTGGAGGCGCCCGGTTCATGGGCCTCGTTCACCACACCGACGCGGTGCGGGAATACGCCTATGACCGGAGCTCAAATATCGGTCGACTCGACAAAGCGTGGGACGAGGCCATCCGGCGCAAATGGATTGTGGTCGACATGAAGAACGATTGGAACACGATCTATCCGTTCGAGAAGAAATAGGGTGCGCATCACGGCCCGTCGGCTAGAGTTGATTTCCAGTATAATATAAGGCGGTTAAACAGGGGTCGGGTGTGACGATGGATGCGCTGCAAACGCAGGCACGATCAGATGCACCGGAAGCGGGAATGATCCGGATTCCCGGCGGCACCTTCCGCATGGGCTCCGACCGCCACTATCCTGAGGAAGCGCCGGTTCATCGCGTCACGGTCGACGGCTTTTGGATAGATCCCACGCCGGTCACCAACGCCGAGTTCCGTAAATTCGTCCAGGCGACAAACTATGTCACCTGGGCGGATATCCCACCGGACCCGAAGGACTATCCCGGCGCTTTGCCCAACATGCTGAAAGCCGGAGGGCTGGTCTTCACGCCGCCTGCGCGCCTCCTCGACCTGCGCGACTGGAGCCAGTGGTGGCGTTTCACCTTCGGCGCCAACTGGAGGCGGCCATACGGCAAAGGCAGCCACATTGGCGGGCTCGAGGATCACCCGGTCGTACAGATCGCCTTCAAGGATGCCGAGGCCTATGCCGCGTGGGCCGGCAAGGAGCTGCCAACGGAGGCAGAGTGGGAATTCGCCGCGCGCGGTGGCCTCGAAGGTGCGGAGTTCGCCTGGGGTGATGAATTCACACCTGGCGGCAAGCATATGGCCAACACCTGGCAGGGCAACTTCCCGCTGGAGAATGACCGGGCCGATGGCTACGCGCGCACCTCGCCGGTGCGCGCCTTCCCGCCCAACGGCTATGGCGTTCACGACATGATCGGCAATGTCTGGGAATGGACGACCGACTGGTATTCGACAAAGCACGAGGCCGACGCACCCAAGGCTTGCTGCGTACCGGAGAATCCACGCGGTGGGGCCATCGAGGGCAGCTATGATCCGCGCCAGCCCGCGGTGCGCATACCACGCAAAGTGCTGAAGGGTGGCTCCCATCTCTGCGCGCCCAATTATTGCCGGCGCTATCGTCCTGCCGCGCGTCATGCCGAGCCGGTCGATACCTCGACCAGCCATGTGGGATTCCGCTGCGTCGTCAGAAAGCAGCGCGAGTAGGGCGTCCAATGGAAAGAAGCTGTGAGCTTCAGCATCAACCAGCTTGTCGAAGCGATGCAGAAACAACTTTCCGCGACGCCAAAGTAGGAGCTTCTGCTTGATGCAACGAACAATCCTCGCCTTCGCCGTCGCGGGGTGGTGCCTGACAGCAGGTTGCGCCGGAGCCTCTGCCCAGGGGCAGCTCGCCAACCCGGCATCCCAGTACTGCGTGGAACACGACGGGGTGCTGAAAATCGAGAGCCGTCCCGATGGTGGTCAATACGGCGTGTGCCTCTTCGTCGACAACCGCCAGTGCGAGGAGTGGGCGCTGTTCCGGAAGGAATGCCCGGCCGGCGGGCTGCGCGTCGCGGGATATGTCACGCCGGCTGCGCGCTACTGCGCGATCACCGGCGGGCGCTACACGGTGGTCGCGCGCAGCGGCGCCGCCGACGAGCAGGGCGCCTGCGCACTGCCTGGCGGCCGGGCATGCGATGCCGCCGCTTATTATGCCGGCAGCTGCAGCCGGTAGAGTCCAAGCGCAAGATCGACGAGCCCAGGCGAAGTATTTGATATGAAACGGCTGCGCAGCGGAGGGAGTGCGGTCGACGATGCCATGGCGCGGTTCGCGCTCGCCTATGCCGGTCTGACGGATCAGGACCACGACGCCTTAACGCGCACATCAGGTCGGCGTCGTCCCGAGCAGCAAAATATCAACGCCCCCGGGGCTTACCCTGACGGCAACCTTTTGATCCAATACACTTCGCCTGGAGGCGGACCGGCGCCTCAGGATTGACCGGGAGATCGACATGGCACACCGTCTCGAAATCGAACCGCTCGACGCTACCTTCGGCGCCGTGGTGAAGGGCGTAAAACTGACCCGACTCGACGACACCACATGGCGCGATCTCCACACCGCCTGGCTGCGCTACGCCTTGCTCATCTTCCCCGACCAGCATCTGGCTCGCGACGAGCAGATTGCCTTTGCCAAGCGGTTCGGCCCGCTCGAGTTCGAGATGGCGGCGATCAGCAACGTGAAGGCCGACGGCACGCTGCGGATCGAGGCGGACAATGACGACGTCATGAAGGTGCTCAAGGGCAACATGGGTTGGCATTGCGACAGCACCTACATGCCGGTGCAGGCCAAGGGCGCCGTGTTCAGCGCCGAAGTCGTGCCGCGCTCCGGTGGGCAGACCGGATGGGCCGACATGCGCGCCGCCTACGACGCCCTCGATAACGATCTCCGTTCGAAGGTGGAGACTCTCACCGCGCACCATTCGCTGTACTACAGCCAGTCAAAACTCGGGCATCAGCCGAAGAAAGACCAAGACAGCGACTATAGCGGCTACGGCTTCCACGATGGTCCCGTGCCGCTGCGTCCGCTGGTGAAGGTCCATCCTGAAACCGGCCGGAAATCGCTTCTGATCGGCCGTCATGCCCACGACATACCGAACATCGACAAGGGCGAATCGGAGCGGTTCCTGCAGTCCTTGGTGGATTTCGCCTGCCAGCCGCCGCGCGTCTACCATCACGACTGGACCGCGGGAGACGCGGTGATTTGGGACAATCGTTGCCTGCTCCATCAGGCCACGCCGTGGGACATGACCGAGCCGCGCGTGATGTGGCATAGCCGCATAGCCGGCGATCCGGTGAGCGAAGCCGCTCTCGGCTGACAGCGACCGGCAATGTCGCGCAAGAAAGTCCTGATCGCCGGCGCCACCGGCCTCGTCGGCTATGCCGCTATGAAGCATTTTGACGACGAGCCAGGTTGCGAGGTCGTCGCGGTCTCCCGTCGGCGGCCCGACAATACCTATGGCGCGCGTTTCATTGCGCTCGATCTCACGGACGCCGTGGAGTGCCGCCGGATCGTCTCCGAACTGTCGGGGGTGACCCATCTGGTCTATGCAGCGCTCCATGAGCGTCCGGGCCTGGTCGCAGGCTGGCAGGAGGCGGAACAGATCCGCGTCAACGACCTGATGCTGCGCTACCTTTTCGAACCGCTGGAAAAGGCGGCGCCGGAATTGCGTCATGTCACGCTGCTGCAGGGCACCAAGGCCTATGGCGTGCATGTCCGGCCGCTTGCCGTTCCGGCGCGGGAGAACCGCTCGGAGATGCACGAGCAGCCGAACTTCTACTGGAACCAGGAGAAGTATCTCCGCGCCCGGCAGCAGGGCAGGGACTGGCACTGGTCGATCCTGCGGCCGGTGCTGATCGTGGGCGAATCGACCGGCAGCGCGATGAATGTCATCCCGGCGCTCGGCGCCTATGCGGCGTTTCAACGCCAAAAAGGCGACCGGCTGGATTATCCCGGCGGCGCGCCGCGGGTCGGCCAGGCGGTCGATGCCGATCTGCTGGCGCGCGCCATCGCCTGGGCCGGTGATGCCGTCAACGCCCGGAACGAGATCTTCAACGTGACCAACGGCGATGTGTTCGTGTGGCCGAATGTCTGGCCGGCCATCGCCGATGCCCTGGGGTTCCTTCCCGGTGAAGCAGTGCCGCTGTCGCTGAACCAGGATATCCGCCCCCGCGAGGCGGAATGGCGACAGATCTGCGGGCAACACAATCTCGTGTCTGGAACGTTGCAGGCGTTTGTCGGCCTCTCGTTCGAATACGCCGATTACACGATGGGCTATGGTCGCGACCTGCCGGGGGCGGCCGCCATCGTTTCTACCATCAAGCTGCAGCAGGCCGGATTCCACGAAGTGATGGACACCGAGGCCATGTTTCGTAAATGGTTCGCAGTGTTCCAAGGCAAGAAGCTCTTGCCACCAACCTGACGAAGAGGAAGCCATGATCAAATTTTATTACAATCTCGCGCCCAACCCGACGAAGGTGGCGCTCGGCCTGGAAGAGATGGGTCTGCCCTACGAACTCATCCCGGTCGATACGCGCAAGGGCGAGCAGCACGCGCCGGCCTTTCTGGCCATCAACCCCAACGCCAAGGTACCGGCGATCGTCGACGGCGATGCCACCGTCTTCGACAGCAATGCGATCCTGCTCTATCTGGCGGAAAAGACCGGGCAATTCCTTCCGGGCAAGTCGCCGGCCGAGCGCGGGCAGCTGCTCTCCTGGTTGATGTTCGTCGCCTCGGGCATTGGCCCTTATTCCGGCCAGGCCGTGCATTTCAGGAATTTCGCGCCCGAGCCGAAGGACTACGCGGTCAATCGCTACACCTTCGAGGCCGAGCGCCATTGGGGCATCCTGAACGCGCAGCTCGGCAAGCACCGCTACATGCTGGGCGATACCTACACCATCGTCGATATGGCGGTCTGGGGTTGGTCGCGCCTCGTGCCGTTCGTGCTCGGGCCGGAGGCCATGAAGAAGCTGCCGAACCTCCAGCGTCACCTCGACGAGATCAACGCCCGCCCCGCGGCGGTGCGGGCCCTGGCGCTGAAGGAGAAGCACAGCTTCAAGGCCGAGATGGACGATGCGGCTCGTCTGGCGATGTTCCCGCATCTCGCCAAGAAAGTCGCCTGAGACGATATGCGGATCTGCGTATTCGGCGCCGGCTCGATCGGCGGCAATTTCGCGACGCGTCTGGCGGCTGCGGGCAACGACGTGTCGGTCGTTGCCCGCGGCAAGCATCTCGAAGCCATCCGCGCTCGCGGCTTGACCTTGCTTACCGGCGACCGCGGGCTGGTTGCCCCGGTTCGTGCCAGCGACCGGCCGGCCGATCTCGGGCCACAGGACGCGGTGCTGGTGACGATGAAAGCGTCAGGCCAGGCTGCGTTGGCCGACACGATCGGACCCTTGCTGGGCCGTGACACACCCGTGGCGTTCGTACAGAACGGCATCCCCTGGTGGTACGGCAAGGGCTTGGGGCCCGACCGCCCGCCGGCACCCGATCTCTCGCGGCTCGACCCCGGTGGGGCGCTGGCGAAGGCGGTCGGTTTCGACCGCGCGGTGGGCAGCGTCGTCACCTCGTCCAACCATGTCATCGAGCCGGGAGTGGTGCGCAACATCTCGCCGGACCGCAACACGCTCTGGGTCGGCGAGATCGACGACCGCCCTAGCGCCCGGATAGACGCCTTGCGCGCCGCGCTCGTGGCAGCCGGTATCGCCTCGCCGTCGACGCGCGATATCCGCTACGACATCTGGCACAAACTGATGGCGAACCTCACCGGATCGACGCTTTGCCTCGTCCTGGCCCAACCGACGACGATCCAGGCAACGCCCATGATCAATCGCCTTGCGCGCCGTGCCCATGCCGAGGCGCTTGCCGTGGCGGCGGCCCACGGTGTCGTGCTCGACGACGATCCGGAGCTGAGGTATGGCCCGAAGCGCGTCTATCCCGATCATCGGCCGTCGATTCTGCAGGACTACGAACTCGGTCGGCCGATGGAAGTCGAGGCGATCATCCGGGCGCCACTGGCCTTCGCGCGCAGCGCCGGGATAGATACGCCGACGCTCGACACGATCGAGTCGCTATGCGTCAGCATGGCGGTTTCGAAAGGGCTTTACGCCCTGTAGCGGAAGAGGAGGGCAGCATGTGGGTGCGGAATGCCTGGTACGTCGCTGCATGGTCGCACGAACTGGAAGCCGGCCGCGTGCTGGCCCGCACCATCATCGACCAGCCGCTGGCGCTCTATCGCAAGAGGGACGGGGCAGCCGTGGTATTCGAGGATCGTTGCTGCCACCGCTTCGCGCCGTTGTCGATGGGGCGCGTCGAGCAGGACGACCTGCGCTGCATGTATCACGGCCTGAAGTTCGCGCCGGATGGGCGCTGCATCGAGATTCCCGGCCAGCCGCTCATTCCGCAAAGCGCCGTTGTCCGGCGCTTTCCCGTCGTCGCGAGCGGAAGCTGGATCTGGGTCTGGATGGGCGAGTCCGACAAGGCCGACGTGGCGTCGATCCCGTCGTCAATCCGGCTTGGCGATCCTGCCTACCACATGAAAGCCGGCCAGCTCGACTACGCCGCGGACTATCTGCTGATCGATGACAATTTGCTCGATCTTTCGCACCTCAGCTTCGCGCATGAGAAGACCCTGGGCCTCGACATGCCGCAATGGGCCGATGAGCGGCCGCGTATATTACCGCTGGAGCGCGGGCTGCGCGTGCAGCGCTGGCTGCGAAACCAGCCCGCACGCAGCTCCATGCGGCACCACGGCGACAGGCTCGATCTGTGGAACGCCTATGACTTTCTGTTCCCCGGCGTGTTTCTGCTGCGCACGTCCTTCTACGCCGCCGGCACCGCCGAGCGCTGCAAGTTGGAGCCGCCGAGCGAGCCGCCGTTGTTCCTGCGCGTCGATGACCAGGCAGTGACCCCGATGACGGCCCGCACGTCGCGTTACTTCTATGCCGCCGGCGCGCGCAGCAGCGACATCGATCCGGGCAGGGTCGAGAAGCTCTACGGTGTCACCGAGGCCGCATTTCACGAGGACAAGAGCATCATAGAGGCGCAGCAGAAGCTGATCGACCTCGAGCCGGCGCGCCGCATGCTGCCGACCAGCCTCGATGCCGGACCTACCCAGTTTCGCCGGATCGTCCAGCGCCTGATCGAAAGCGAGTCTCAACCCGGCGCGGCTTGAGCAGTACCGGCGACTGGAGATTTACGGCGCTGCTGCGAGCGGCGCGAGGGCATTGCGAACCGGCGCGCTCGGGATCTGCATCAGCCCGCTGAACGGTGTGTTCATCTCCAGTATCAGGAAGATCGCACAGGAAGCCGACAGCGCGATGATCACGACAGCGACGCATCCCGTCGGATTGAGCGGGGAAAAAAGCGTGAAGCTGGAAAACAGAATCGTGAGCCAGAATGCCAGTACCGCGAGCAGAGCGATTGGCAGAGCGCCGTCCGACTGTTCGAACAGCATCACCCGCGACTCCGTGATGCTGTTAGAGGTCTGGAGCGCCTGGACCTTGAGGGCGCGCTTGGTCTCGGTCTGTGGTGAGAGCTCCTGGATATCGGCATAAACCAGCTCTCCAATGGCGCTCGCTTCGAATGGCGTTCCTGTCAGCGATTTCTCGGCACGCCGGCCCCAGATCCGGTCGATCGCGGGACCGATTGCGTTTCGCAGAGACTCGCGGGCTGACCGCGTTTCGGGCCCATACCGTTTGAGCTGGCTGTCGAGCAGAATGACGTTTGCCGTCATCTGCCTGATCTCGTTGCGCTGGGTGTCGTAGGTATTCTTTGCCGACGTGATCAGGAGACCGAGCACCAGCGCGGAGATCGTGGCGACGAGACCGCAGCCCAGGCGGACGACGTCCTTGGAATGCTCGTTCAGATGGTGAGCCGGCAGGATCTTTCGAAGCAACACGCCGAAGAGGGCGCCTGCCAACATGAATCCGCAAACAATCAGGGCAATTGCCAACGCACTCATGCTCTTTCCTTCGGCTTAGGCAATATCGAGCTTCGCCTTGTATGTTTCCTTGTAGCGTAGCAGCACGAGGAAAGAGATAGCGGCAGCGCCCACAATCATGAGCGCCGGACTGAGGTCGTTTTCCGTGCGTTGGACGAGCCACGTCGCGACGAGCGGCGTGAAGCCTCCGATGATGCCATAGGTGACATTGTAGCCAAGCGCGACCACTGTGCAGCGTCCTGCCAGCGGTGTCACCTCGACCATGGTGGCGGGCTGCACTCCCAGGGACATGCCGACAGCCAGGACAAAGCCCATTTGGCCCACAAGGATCAGGACGGGATCGCTGTGGTGCATCAGCCAGAAGAGAGGCAGGCCGCCTATGAAGGCGATCGCCGTGGCAGCGAGTAGCAGCGGCTTGCGGCCGATACGGTCGGACAGCCAGCCCATGCAGAAAGTGACCAGAATCAACGCGGCCATGCTGACGGTGTTGATGGCGAGCGCATGCGACGGCGCGATGCCGTCGGCGAACTGCAACCAATCAGATAGAAGCCGACGGCTTTGAACACCGAAAGGCCCGCCAGCCAAGCCACCAGCGCTCCATGGTCACGCACCGTCTCGATCAGCGACGGACGGGCGGCCATCGCTTTCCTCGGCGCCTCCGGGACGTTTCGGCGCAGGACAAAGCCCACCAGGCCGACGACCAAACCGAGCAGAAACGGAATGCGCCAACCCCACTCCGCCAGCGCCTCCGGTGACATCATCGTGTTTATGGCTGTCGCAGTGGCCGCGCCGAGCAGAATCCCGGAGCTCGTGCCGCAACCGGCCAGGGCGCCGACCACACCTCGGCGACCCGGCGGCGCGTGATCGACCATGAAGACGATGGAGGTGGTGTATTCGCCGCCGATCGAGAGGCCCTGGGCCATGCGCAGCAGGACGAGCAGGATCGGGGCCATCACGCCCAGCGTCTGGTAGCCCGGCAGGGCGCCGACCAGAAAGGTCGGAATGGCCATCGCCATCACCGAGAAAGTAAGCGCGGCGCGTCGCCCGAACCGGTCGGCAATGCGTCCGATCAAGGCACCGCCGACGGGGCGCATCAGGAAACCCACGGCAAAAACGCCGAAAGCCGAGAGGACCTGCGCCACCGGGTCCTGATCGGGAAAATACGTTCGACCGATCGCGGCGGCGAAGTAGCCGTAGATCGCGAAGTCATACCACTCCAGGACGTTGCCGATGGCTCCTGCGGCGACAGCCTGGGGCGTGCTGGCGGCGGCCGTCAGCTTTCGATCACTCAAGGCGGATACCCTGAGCCTCGATGACGGCTTTCCATTTGGCGCGGTCGCGCTTGATGGTCTGTTTCATGTCCTCGATGCTGCCGCCCAGCGGCTGGAAGCCCAGCGCCACCAGCTTCGCGGCGAATTCCGGGCTTTTCACGATCTTGTTGGTCTCCCGGTTGAGGCGGTCGACGATCTCCTGCGGTGTGCCGGCGGGCGCGCCGATGCCGAACCAGTTGTCGGCGCGGTAGTTGGGCAGCGTCTCAGCGATGGTCGGCAGACCCGGCAGCACCGGCGAAGGCGGCACGCTGGTGAAGGCGATGGGGCGCACGGCGCCGGAACGGATGTAGGGCAGGACCTCGACGAGATTGCCGAACATCATGTCGACCCGGCCGGCGATGATCTCGGCGATCGCCGGCGGGCCACCGCGGAACGGCACATGCAGCATGTCGATGCCTGCCATGTAGGCAAACTGCGCACCCCAGAGATGGTATGAGCCGCCGACACCGGACGAGGCGTAAGTGAGCTTGCCGGGCTTGGCCTTGGCGTAGTCGATGATCTCTCTCACCGTCTTGAAGGGCGTCTTGGGATTGACGTAGAGAAGATTGTCGAGACCGGCGATCAGGATGACTGGCATCAGGTCCTTGTCGGGGTCGTAGGCGAGAGTCTGGCCCGGCATCACCACCGAGCTGCAGCCCATGTTCATGGTGTATTCGAGCAGGGTGTAGCCGTCTGGCGCAGCCGAGGCGACCGCCGCAGCCGCGATCAGGCCGGTGGCGCCGGTGCGGTTGTCGACGATCACCTGCTGGCCCAACACCTCGGTGAGCTTCTCCGCCACCATGCGCGCGAGAATGTCGGCCCCGCCGCCAGGCGGATAGCCGTTGATCAGCTTGACCGGTTTCGTGGGCCAGTTCTGCGCCCAGGCACCGCCGACGCTCAACATCAGCGCCGCCGCTGCAACGACGGCCATCCTCATCCAGTTTCGCAACGCGCAGTCCTCCCGTTTGGCGCGGATGATGAGGCCGGCGTCTGGGAGTCACAACAAATCG
>WNFR01001716.1_pt1 | contig 24165 bp, 24 predicted proteins | sample 5400221 | NCBI WGS metagenome assembly WNFR01 (sample SAMN13153357, study PRJNA577476) | soil metagenome | isolation source: 40 cm soil under Madrone tree | place: USA:California | collected 2016-06-14 | reverse complement strand
GCGTGACAATCGCGGCCAGCGCCGCTTCGGCTTCGAGTTCTTTCCTCTTGGCGTCGAGCACCTCCGAGCGCAAGCGATCATCTGGTGCCTTCTCACGCAGCTGCGCCCGGATTCGGGCGAAGAGCTCAACCCGCTCAAACGGAATACTCAGGACATCATCCGCGCCCAGATCGAGAGCACGGCTGCGCTCCAAGGGCCCACCGTCAGCGAGAAGCATTATCTTCACTGGCGCCGTGGCCTCATTGCCCTTGAGCTGCGTCAGAAGGCCACAGCAGTCGAGTGTGCGCACATCCGTCTGCAGCAGGATCAGATCAGGCTGCTGCTCAAGAACTGTCCTTACATCCGCGCTTTCCGGTGTGGCAACGTCGTACCCAGCGCGAGAAAGCTCCGACATGAGGCTCGCGCTCAAATCGTGAGCGACACGAAACAAGAGAATCTTCGGCATGCTCCATTCTCGCATTAAGCCGATCTTCCGCTCAACATGCTTCGGGCGCAAAGCGTAGCGCCACGGACCCGTGCACATATCGTGGGCGCATATGCCAGCGGTTCTCAAATTAGTCGGTGATCTCGCCAGGCTTCAACACTGATGGGTTCTCGACCGACTTCGGCTTGACCTTGAAGTAGAGCTCCGCGGCTGCCTGATCGAATTGCCTGAGTAGGGCCGGACAGAGCCAGCACTCTATGTAGAGAGCCTGCGAGTAGTAGTTTCCGCCCGCGTCAGCTCGGGTCCGCGACAACAGTAACTGATGGCCGGGAAACGGCCGAACGTCCGCTTCGAGCCGGCAAACCACGATCACGTGATCGTCCGTTTCTGGCCGGATAGAGTCGCTGCCGCATGCTACCGTCGTCTACGTCTCGACTCATTGTAGACAGTGATGAGCGGCAGCTTTCTGGCAGTACAAAATCGCTACACGTACTCGTGGTGCACCGAAACACCCGGGGGATCCCAGTCTGCCTTCGCAAGGAACGCCCGATTGGAAAAAATAAATTCACGGAATTGCTGAGTTTCCGATTGCGAGTTGCACCAATGATTGCCATCGCCAAGCGCAGCGGTATCTTTGCCTGGCGGAAACTTAAAGGTTAGCTGTAGTTGGCTAATCGCGTCATCATCTTCCGCCGCTGATTCGATGAATAGGCGTGTGATGTCGATTTCGAATTGAGTGCCGTCGCCCCAGTTATATGTCCCCCACTGAAACAGCAGCATGTCGCCGTTTTCATTGGTGCAGCCCGTGGGTGAGACGGATTAAGCGCGCCGCCGCGATTCTCAACGAATTCCTCGAATGCATTGACAGACGTCGATGGTGTCATGTGACCTTGAGGATGCTGCACGAAACTCAATGGCATTCTTGCATAAACTGAATCGCCCGTTGCGGTAGCCGTGTGAATGAGTACCGACGACCCTAACGAGGCGGTCGCGACCGACCGCTATTGCGACTTCCATGCGGGCAGCTAAAACTTAACGCGGATCGACGTCAGGGTTCCGTTCCCGTTGTTTGTTCACCCGGTTTCTGAACCGGGCTCCGAGATAGGCGAGGATGCAGGCTACCACAACGAACACCAGATCCTGCCGCATATTATGGAGCATGATTCGACAGGGGTGTTATTAAGCGACATTGACCTTGAGATGCTCATTGAAAACACGGTGCCGGTGGTCCTGCTTCGAAAGCCGCACACATCGTCTTTTGCGTGCGCGAAGACAGGAAAGGTTCCGAGCATCAGGCATATAGCCGCCCATTTTCTAGCGATCACTGTTGAGCCCTCGCAAGTTTTATGTAGAGCATCAACGACAGGGTACCGTAGACTGTGAATGGCTGCTTCGAGGCTTTTATCTCTGTGCCTGCACTGCCCGGTATTGGCCGCCAGGAGCCTGTCGGGCGGCCACGGCATCCAATGAGTCCTCTCGACCCTCTGCGGACCTTCGCGAACGGCGGCTCTCCGGCATCAGCGATTGCTGCTGATATTTGGCCCGACAGATGGCGAGGTTGGGGACCCGGCCCAGCCGTTAAACATCGACGCTGAGGGTTCGACGTTGCTCGAAGACGAGCGCCAGCCACAGTGCCGGTAGGACGGCCGGTGAAATGGTTATTTCACCGCTTCTCTCGCATAGCTCGCATATCGGCCACACCGCTTCCGTAGCCGCGTTCGTTTCAGATGTAGGTTCTTTCGCTATTAACGAATCTTAAAGGAGGGCATCAGTCACCAGGGGTATAACTCATAGACACAAGAACACCCGTAGTAGTTGTTTGACACAATATGGAGAAACCCATGGCAACGGAGGGCCGGAAACCATTTTGGCTGGCGCTCGGTGACTTTGCCAAGCCCTTTGTCTCGACCGCCGCGAAAGCAGCGAGTGTCACTGCAATTTTGAGTTCACTGCTCCTCCCTGTCGCTTCGATTGCTGGTGAATCGTACATCGGAGCTGCGGGCGGATATTCAATCGCCCATTTTAACAACACCGATCTCGTGCAGGCGGGGACGTACTATCCACTCGTGAGCCGTGTCAGCGGTGCATCGTATCGACTATTTGCGGGCTATTCGTTTTGCCCGTACGTTGCGCTCGAGGGCGGATGGTTTGACGCCACCCACTTGAGCGGAACGATTGCTGGATTTCCTATCACCTCGTCGGAATCGTTCGAGGGCGGATCTAACACGGCGCACGTCCACGGCGTGAGCCTCGATGTGGTAGGAACGCTGCCCCTTACTGACCATCTTTCGGGATTCGCCCGCGCCGGTGTCTTGGCATCGAGAATGACCAGCAATACCTGGTATCCGGTGCGCGAGATCAACGTGAGCCCACCCCCGTCACTTGTCTCCGTCACCATTTTGCCGACGCCTCATCACGCGAACCTGTTCGAGTTCGGCGTCGGCGTTCAATATAAGATCGATTCCCGCTGGTCGCTCAAGAGTGATTGGCAGCGCGTCAACACGAGCGATTATCGAATGGGTTACCTGGATACATTTGAAATCGGGGCTGTATACACATTCTAGGCGCCTGACGATTGATTACGTCTTGTCGTTGGAAGCTAATTGAGCGCCTGTATTTCTAAAATCGCGACTGACCGGTTTCCGACTGTAAGTTATGAGTTGCTACTGGCGGTTCCTGGCCGGCTGGAGCCTATCGCCGCGGCGGCGACCGCCAATGAGTCCTCACGACCCGTTCCAGTCGACCGTGAGCGGCAGGTTTCGAAGAGCAGGATTAGCGACTTTCCAGTGTACGGGCATCCTCGGCTAAACTGCGCGTCAGCCATAGCCCGTCGGATGTATATCCTAATCAAGGGGAAACTCTCGTCCCGCTAGCGGAGGAGCCCGTCGAGGTCTTCGGGACCTCACTGGCAACCGGGGAAGAGGATCGATTGGGAACGCTCTGAATAGTCAGGAAATACATTTGTAAATTTTCAGAGGCGTCGTAGAACAGTACCCATGTCCGCTTTTGACTTGTATTCAACAAATTAAGAGCGCGCATCAGTACCTCTCTCGCCTGCTCATTGTCTGCCCCAAAACGATATGGTCGCGGACGAGACGGATCTGATATGCCTCCCACTCCAAAAGTTAGACCAACCTGAAAGTGAGTCGCGGCACTCACGGCATTGCAAATCGCATTGATCATCGCATCTGCACTACGATCCTCCATTGGCAACGAAATGGGAACATCTAGAATCGAAGTCTGCGCAGTCCAGTTACCATTTTGGTCCCTCGCTTCCGTAGGAAGCACGTGAAATACGTCGGCGACCTGCTCCACTCGGAAACGGCCACCGCGACCACTGTTCGACTGCGCTTGCATCACCTGTTGAAGGACAGAGGCCATATCCTGCGTGGTTATAGTAGATGAGGACGGAACGTTAATGGTCAATGTCGCGGTCGACGGCACGATCACTTTTGGCGCCTTCCCTGGCGGATATTTATCTAGATCCTTACGTACTTTTGCCGTCACGTCCTCAAGGTCACCCTGATACACGTGACGGGGGTCCTCGTAAGTAATCACGTATCCGTAGCGTGATACCAACTCCTCAACAGCCGCCGCAACAGGACGCCCGTCCGTCACGCTCCACTTTACGGTTTTCTGCTCCGTTTGAGCGGCAGTAACATCGGTATGAAGATTTGCCGCGATGACAAGCAATAGTGCGAGCCGAGAACTATGATATGAAATTTTTGCACAGAAATTGGTGTTGGTCATGCGTGCAGGCCGGTTACAACTCGTGTACGTCTGTTTCAAGTGTAGGAATGGAACGCTTGCGCAATGAATTTGACTGGTTACATTCCTAGCCTACAGCAAGCCGCGAACGGCAGGTAACAGGCGACGATTTTCGCACCCTGAACTACCGCTGTTGGCCGACAAGAGACCTACGCCTGGCAGGCTCGAACCCCGGATTTCGTCCATCGATGTATCCCTACGCAGCCTTATGTCGCCCCACATACCGCAAAAATCACACGGTGATCACACTTGGGATTCGCCATCGCGCCCAACTGCTTGCTTCCAAGCTCCGGAGGCGCCGCCCGTGTGGGTTCGATTCCCATCGCCCGCTCCACTTCCCGGCTAACCTCAGGACCCGTAGGGACACGGGATTGGAGTCAGGCTGGCGGTTCGCCTTGGCGGTCGCGGCAAATTTCGTCCTCGGCGCGCTCATGTGCGTCGGGATCGGCAACTATGTGCCCTCGATGGCGCTGCTCGCATTCCTCGGAATACACACCATCGTCGTCTACCATTCGCCGTAGCGCAACGAAGCATTTTACAAAGGGCTTCCACTCGAGGGTTGTTGCGCTTGAATCGTGGTATAACCGTGGTTATACTGACTTCATGAAAACCGCGATCTCTATTCCGGATTCCCTCTTCAAAGAGGCTGACCGACTTGCTAAAAGGCTGGGCTGGTCGCGTAGTGAGCTTTATGCGAATGCCGTGACTGCATATGTCAATAGCGAGAGATTTTCCGGTGTTCGCGAAAAACTCGACGCCGTGTATGGCAACAACGAAGAAGATTCCGCCATCGATCCATTCCTTGCAGATGCGCAGGCTCGGGCCCTGCCAAGAGAAAAGTGGTAATGCGGCGGGGCGAGATTTGGTGGGCATCGCTTGGCGAGCCTCAAGGCTCTGGGCCGGGGTATCGTGGACCTGTGGTGATAGTGCAGTCGAATGAATTCAACGAAAGTGCAATCCGCACATCAATCTGCGCGGCGATGACGTCGAACATGCGATTAGCTGATGCTCCCGGCAACGTTCGCGTGACGCGCCGCGCCAGCGGCCTGCCACAGGAATCGGTCGTCAACGTGTCACAGCTGATTACGCTGGATAAGCAGAGGCTGACCGAGAAGGTCGGCCGTCTGCCCGCCGAATCACTGCGTGATGTGGAGGCGGGCATAAGGCTGGTGCTTGCGCTATAGGTTCAGCTCGACGCGCAACCGGAATCTCACTGACGTATCCCTACGTTGTCCCAGATACCGGATCTGAGACCGTCGCCCGGCGGCTCGCCGCCAACGCGTACTTTCGGTCCTGAACCAACGGTTGACATCCACAACTCGCCGCCTCAAAGCAGGCGTTCGGGCCAAGGACCTTACGGTGCGCCTTCATCGAGGAGAAGCTCCCAAAAATAGGGTAGCGGCGAAGGAAGTCGCCGAATGCCCCGTCCGGAAGCGGCCGCTCCGCGATTCCGCAAGAAGTCGGTGCCCGTACCGACCGAAATCGACTTCAACCGACGGGGCATCAATGACCGCTATCGTGTCTGAAAAGTGCAAACCTTTCTATTTGCGAGACGAACTGATGCCGTGAACGGTGCCATAGGATGCGCGGCGCCAGTTCGCCAACTAACCGACGGCGCTATAGAATGAACCGGGCAAACCAAGGCGTGCGCGCATCGCAGTGCTTCCAGAAGCGATCTCGCTTATCCGGCCATCGGATTCGGGCGCGCTGAGTCATTTTTGAGGGATGTATGACCATTCAAGGGAGAGGCTATCTGCAGACCAACCCAAACTATTCTTTTCATGCGGAAAATGAGAGATTGCCGCGCAAGAGACCGATGAAGGAGCCGGTAGTTTTGTCCTGGAGCGGAGGGAAGGACAGCACGATGGCGGCTTACCATCTGATCGCTTCTCAAAGGTATGAGATTGTGGCGCTCTTGACGACGGTTACAGAGGAATTTGATCGGATCAGCATGCATGGCGTGCGGCGGGATCTACTGGAGCAGCAGGCCGACTCCTTGGGAATCCCGCTGCGTAAAATCATGATCCCGAAGGATTGTCCCAATGAGGTCTACGAGGCACGCATGCGGGAAGCGCTCAGCCACTTCAAAGCCCAAGGGATCACGAAGATCGCGTTCGGAGATTTATTTCTTCAGGACGTGAAGCAGTACCGGGATGAGCGTCTAGCGCAAGTCGATATGACAGGACTGTATCCGATCTGGATGCGCGACACCGAGGAGCTGGTGCGAACCTTCATTGGGCTGGGATTCAAGGCGCTCCTCGCCTGCGTCGATACGCAGGCCATAGACGCGTCGTTCGCTGGCAGAGAAATTGATTATCAGCTGCTGCGAGATCTTCCGGAAAGCGCTGATCCGTGTGGTGAGTACGGCGAGTATCACTCATTCGTCTACGCTGGGCCTATCTTCAAGAAGGCGATCGTTTGCAGAGCAGGCGACAGGGTGATGCGCGCAGAGCGCTTCAACTACTGTGACATCGTAGCGGCATGAGTGCCCTGAGAATCGTCTCGTTCCTGCCGGCATCTGTGGAATCCAATGTCCCCCGCAATAAACCGGGTCCGCCCACTTCAGAAAGGACACTCTGATTTTCCTAAGTATTTTGGTCGCGGCCGAAATTCTTCTAAACTCGGGAGTGGCTGTCTCTGCCCACTCCTTGGCCTAATCTTCGGTCCCGGTCTCATTGCCGGATGCGTTGCTCGCTGGCACGGCTGGATCAGTGCAACGCTACCACGAGGCCTCTTGAGGAATGAGCGCAATGCTAGACGTGTAGATTAGGCCAGACCCATAGCAGGCATCCACGAATGTCCGCCTATGGTTCGCAATGGTCAGATTTCGGCGTCGGTGTTGCTCAGTCTGCTGCAGCAAAATGTGCCATCTGGTCTGCGTATGCCTTCACGAAGGACGGGCGAGCCGTGGCGCGGGCGACATAGTCACGACAGGCTGGATATGTTGCTAGCCCGTCGAACCGATCGACGAGGCGCAGCACATCCGCCATTAGTATGTCGGCGACGGAAAAGGTCCCCGCTAACCATTCGCGCCGTGCGATCACAGGCTCCAGGTGCCCGAGCCGGGACGACTTGAGGAACCCGTCAAATACTTTCCACGCCGACGTGTCGCGGGCTTCACTAGTGAATATCAATATGGACCAGGGCAGGCTAGCCGCCTCGACCGAATTGAGTGCCGCAAATAGCCATTCCTTAACCTCGCTGCGACTGTGCGGATCGGCAGGCATCAACGCGTCACTGCGCTCGGCCAAATGAAGCAGGATCGCGCCGCTTTCGAAGATCGAGATGTCTCCATCCGTCAACCACGGCACTTGACCGAAGGGTTGGTGCGAGAAATGCTCGACGTTCCTGTCGCGAAATGGCGTGCTCGCGACGCGATAGGGCAACCCAGCCTCTTCCAATGCCCAACGCACCCGTAGATCACGCACGTAGCCGCGAGGCATTTCTGGAACCCAATCGAAGGTTGTGAGAATCAGGTCGCCCATTCGAGATCTCCAAGGAAATGGGGCCGATACTACGGCAACCCGCAAACGACCGCCTACAGTCGGCGAATTCGGCATCGCCAATTACAGGTTCCGGCCGGGAGTCGCTGTCGTCACCGAGCGCCAATGGGTGTTCTCGACCTGTTGCGAGCATTGACCAGCGTCTGCTGTTGGGCGGATTGTTGGCCTATGAGACCAGCATTGCGCAAGTAACTTTTGACCAGGGCTATACCTTGACTGCACCATTCGACACCAGGAACCTTGGCCACCAGTGATTGCTCCTTGGGTTCTTGTACTACCGCCGCAAAAAAAGAGGGAGTCGAACGTGAATTTATATCGCCGGATAACCGTCATTGCGCTGCTGGCCTTGGTCGCATGCGAGCCTTTGGTGGCGCAAGCCTTGCCCGCTTCGGCGGAAAAGGCGGGGCCAGCAGAAAATACCGTGCCCGGACTCCATGATTTCGATTTTCTGGTCGGTCACTGGCAAGTTCATCATCGAAAGCTGAAGAAGCGGCTCGCCAACAATCACGAGTGGATCGAATTCGAGGGGACACTGTATAGCCAGCCACTGATGGGCGGCTACGCCAATGTGGACGACGATGTGTTTGACGTGCCGGGCGGCGCTTACCGCGGAGTGGCTCCGCGGTCGTTTGACGCCAAGTCGGGACAGTGGTCGATCTGGTGGATGGACAGTCGAACGCCGACGGCGCCGGTGGATCCGCCCGTGAAGGGTAGCTTCCACAATGGCGTAGGAACCTTTTACGCCGACGATACCGAGAACGGGAAGCCCATTCGCATCAGATTCATATGGTCCAAGATCACCCCAGCGTCATGTCACTGGGAGCAGGCGTACTCGCCGGATGGTGGCAAAACGTGGGAAACCAATTGGATACAGGACCTCAAACGAGTGCAATAGTCTGTGGTCGCGGAGCAATGGTGGCGCGAGCGTTGTTCTGGGTTTTAGTTCCAGTCCCAAAAATGCTTTTTGCACTCGGTTGGCAGATATTTGGGCGCGATGTTGGTCAAGTCGGGGCCTGCCGCCGCCTTGGGCACATCGACTCCGGCAGGGGTGCGGTAACCACAGGTCCAAACCACGGCGCCGGTACTCGAGAGCGAGGGCCGGAAGCTGAGCAGCCCCCTGACCTGCTGGTCATCGCCCTCCAGACCGGTCGTCCGAAATCAAGGAAGTTGCCATTCAGGTACTCGCGCCGATCCATCTTCCGCGGGGTAGAAACGATAATGCGCGCCTCGGCGTCCGCTCGACAAGTCATGCGGGAAGAGATCTGCTCGCGCAAGCCGCGTGCTTGCCCGAATTGAACGAGATTCGCTCCGAGTTCGGATCGCGCTTAGGCTGCATTGCGGGGTGGAACGGCGGGTGTACCATTCATGCATTTATGGATCCGCTCTACAAGAAGGCCATCGCGCAAGGGGTCGCGGGGATGGCCGTATTCGTCGCCTTCATTTTCTTGCCCGCGGGCACGTGGCATTACTGGCAAGGCTGGCTCTTTATTGCAGTCTTCTCCGTCTCGACCATCGGCTTCACCGTCTATCTCGCCCGGTACGACAGGCCGCTTCTCGAGCGCCGCATGAATGCCGGACCACAGCACGAGAAAGAATGGTCGCAGAAGATCATCGTGTCGCTCATCATCCTCACTTTTTTTATCTTTATCATCCTGCCTCCACTCGATTACCGCGTTGGCCTCTCGCCGGTGCCCGCATACCTGTCCTTTGTTGGGGATATCGTGATCGTATTGTCATTCCTCTATATTTTCTGGGTGTTGAAGGTCAATAGTTTTGCTGCGGCCAACATCAGTGTCGCGGATGATCACAAAGTGATCGACACTGGCCCCTATGCGTATGTGCGTCATCCTATGTACGCGGGCGCGCTCTGGCTTTTTATCGGCATGCCGCTTGCACTCGGCTCGTGGCTCACCATCTGTCTGGTCCCACTCATGTTGCCGGTACTTTTCTGGCGGCTTCTTGATGAGGAAAGGATCCTGCGCCGCGATCTTCCCGGCTACAACGAATACGCAAGCCGTGTGCGCCATCGTCTCATACCGTACATCTGGTAGGAATTGGGGGCCAGCCTGCATTCGTCAGGCACCATCGGAGACCTACCACTGAAGGACTTGAGCCCGGGGCCTCGCACATCGATGTATCCCTACGTAGCCCCACATACCGCAAAAACTCACACGCCAATCACACCTGCGATTCGCCGTGGAGCCAAACCCCTTGTTTCCCGGCTTCGGAAGCGCAGCCCGCGTGGGTTCGATTCCCATCGCCCGCTCCACTTTTCGTTGCCTGGCGTGTCCCGGCGTTGTCCTAGGACGCGACTTGGCTTATCGACCAGTTCCCACAGTCTCGACGCGGCTACAATCGTTCCTTTGATCGAATGCGATGATCGGCCCCTCGGTCGAGTTCGCTAGGCGATTAGACCGGTTTGACCCGAGCCGCTCTGATCGCCCTGCGGGGATTAGCGTCCGCCGGCCATGGTGGAGCGTGCGCAAAGCCTCGAAGATGAGGTCGGATCATCTTGAAGTCCTCGTCTGCAGTCAGCAGGGTAAAGTCATTTTCGCGACAGGTGATCGCAATCAAGATGTCGTTGACCAGAGAGCGTGGCCGATACGAGGTGCACAGCCCGGTTACATCCCTACCCAGCCGCCATTGGCGAAGGCCCGGGAGTTAGTGCAGCTTGGCCAGAGCGATCCGGGCCTGGACCAGGTAAAGGAGGATGCTCAGAGCTATGAGCGTCGCCAAGCCGACGATCTCTTGACGCGAACCCAGAGCGATCAGGGCCAGCATGCTACTGATGCCGATGGCGGTCGCAGCTCCGAGGAAGCGGAAGTTCAGAGGCGTGCCGGACAGCTCTACGCCTCGGCGAGCAAGCACCCACGACGCTGCGCACCCGGCGCTGTACAGTGCGGCAATGGCCAGTGTTGAGAGCACAACAAGCTCGGCGAAGGTTCCCGTGAGCGCCAGTCCGATGGCAATTGTGGAATAGCACAGAATTGCCACGTAGGGAGCGTGGCTGCGGGGGTGGAGCTGCCCGAGGACGCGCGGCAGCAGGCCATCCCGCGCGAACGCAAATAGCTGTCGCGGACTGCCGAGAATGTCGCTGCCCAGCCAACCGAACATCGATAGTGCAGTGCCCGCGAGCATCACTGCGCGCAGCGCCGGATGGATGTGCGCCATAGCATCGGCCAATGGCGCCTTCGAAGTCGCCAGCGACGAACCCAGGATGCCCTGTGCGATCACCTGAATGGCCACATAAAGAATCGTCGTTGATAAAATTGCTATGGTCAGCGCGCGGGGAATGGTGCGATTGGGCTGCACCACCTCACCGCTCGCGCAGAGAGACGTCTCCATACCAACAAGTGCAAACACGGCGAGAATCAGTGCGCGACCGAACCCCTGGGCATCCGGCTGCACCGTCAGTACGAAGGTCGAGCTGTGAATTGCACTCGCGCCGGCGAGGATAAAGATTGCCAACGGAGCTAATTTGAGCGCAGTGGTGGCGCTGATGAGCCCCGCGCCGCGTGCAACTCCGCCGATGTTGACTAGCGCGATACCGCCGATGACGCCAACGATGACCGCACCACGTACTGGTCCTATGAGGGACTGCGGGAACAAAGTCGCTGCTACGTCGGCCAGAGCGGCGGCCACGGCACCGCAGGCGAGCACGCAACAGACCCAGAGCAGGGTTCCGGAGACATAACCTGCTAGAGGGCCAAAGGCGGCTTCGATAACACCGTACACCCCACCGCTGGTGGGGACCCGGCTGCCTCCCTCGGCAAAACAAATAGCCACCGCTCCGACCGCGAACCCACAGGCCAGAAACGCAAGAGGCGCATATGGGCCGACGCACGCTGCGAGGGCTGCGGGCACTGCAAAGATGCCGGCGCCGACGATCATGCTCACAATGCTGGCTGCGAAGGCCCAAGGCCCTACTGCGCGGACCAATCCAATATCACGTTGGTTTTCTCGCACAGGGGCCACGATAACATGCATCTGCCGATCGTCCTAACAGGCCCGTGAATCAATTTAAACCTGCTGGCCGCGCGCGGAAGGCCGCGGAGGTACTCTGGATTGTTCGCGGATATTGAAACGGCAGAAAGAGAACTCTTGAGGGTAAGTCCCGATCTTGAGACGGAATCTTGACGAGGACCCGCGTAACGCGATGCGGCCATCAAGCGCAGTTTACCCGTTGCCGCCATTCACAAATGACTGCCGTCGTGAACTGAAGCCAGCTCTTTGTGGTCTCTAGCGAAGCAGACCTATATCCAACATAAGCGGACGACGGTCCGGCGTCGGTTGCCATCGATCTTCGCGTTACCCGGTAAACCCTGGAATGTCCGCCAAGAGCCTCGCGCACTGTGAACCGGCTCGCGTCCGCCCGTGGTGAGTCCTAAGATCAGGTTTCCACACTTTTCGGTGCGTATTTCTGTTCGCTCCGAGCGCTCCAGCGGTACAGGTTTTCATCCCCACAATGAGGGCATTTGATCGCAGTCAATTGATCATCGAAATCCGTCATCGCTTTGCCGCCCGGTGCTGTAGCCGCAATCGCGATGACTCGCCCGCAAGATCGGTTCTTGCACAGCCATCCTACGTAGACCTCGCCCGGCACCATCTGCTGCGGCGCCCTGACATCGACGTGGCGCAACGGCGCTGAAGCGACCGGTTTGTGTGACGGCGTACCCCGGCTTTTTGTTGGACGTTTGATCGCCATTGGCGCCTCTCCGCTGATGACCTTTGGAGAGCCTACCGCGGCCGCGATGCCTCTGCCAGCCCCAACTCAACGGACGAGATCAGAACATCATTTCCCGGTGGCAGATTTCGATGTTGCGATTTGACAGTGCCGGCTTAGCAGGCGTCTCCGAACGGGTCATCTCGACCCTCAGCCGTCTGTCGTGAATGCCCGCTTCGAGGCCACCAAAATCGCTAATTTTCCCAAAAACGAGCATTGGCGCTGACGCACGATCGAAAGTATGACCAGCGACTTGCGGGTACGTCAATAGCAATAATTGGCCCGAATCGATATGAAGTCGGAGCTCTCGATGCGAAAAGGGCGACGAGCGCTGGCCAATGTTAGCCAACTTGGTTTCTAGCCTCGTATCAGGCAGGACGTTGGTAAACGTCGGCTAGCACTGGCCGCGGCTTCACACGCAGGCTGATTCCTATGACCTGAGCCGCCCCCTGACCTGCCGGCCACAAATGTCTTCAATTGGGCAGTCTAATTTGAGTTGAGGCCGACCTTCCGCCTGAATGGTTTCGTTCGGACACCCATTTACCTGATCTTTGAGAACTAGCGAAAAACTAGTTCAGGGATGTCGATTTAGGCCTATCTCGAACGTCAAGTAAGTGAGCGGTAAAATTGCGTATCCGGCACCTAACGAGACACCCAGCAAAGGAGAAATCACCATTACCCTTCCGATGACTCCTACCATTACCGCCTTTGAACGGTCGCCCGATGGTGGCAGGGGACTGGCGCGTGACATGCGCGTTCGCTGGGCGCTTGAAGAAGTGGGCCAACCTTACGAGGTTCGTCTTGTTTCGTTCGGTGCGATGAAGGAACCCGCGCATCGAGCGCTTCATCCTTTCGGGCAGATTCCGACCTATGAAGAAGGCGATCTTGCCCTGTTCGAGTCGGGGGCGATCGTGTTCCATATCGCATCGCGCCATGCAGGCCTGCTGCCTGACGATGCGAATGCCCGGGCGCGCGCGATCACATGGATGTTTGCCGCGCTCAACACGATTGAGCCGCCGATCCTTGATCTCCAAACCACCAGGCTCCTGGAGGCCGACAAGACCTGGTTCAAGCAGCGCCTGCCTGTCGTCGAGGATCGCATCCGTAACCGGCTAGGCGACCTTTCCGGTCGCCTTGGCGATGCCGACTGGCTCGATGATGCGTTCAGCGCGGGCGACCTGATGATGGTGGCGGTGCTGCGCTGGTTGAAAGCATCAGGTATGCTGGACGAATATCCAAACCTTTCCGCCTATGTCGCCCGCGGCGAAGCGCGGCCCGCCTTCAAGCGTGCTTTCGATGCTCAATTGGCGGTTTTCACTGGCAAGCCACCGACCGGCTGATGAGGGTCAGCTCTGGGCTCAACGCCGTTATTGCGCTTCGCCACGGCCTGCGCGGATGCGCCCTCTGACAAGCCGGTCTAAGACAAGGCCCGAAGATCACCCGTTGGACGACAGCCAATGACGGGTTTCAGGCACCGAATCTTGGTAGCTCTTCGGCTGGTTTTTGGCCGATCTGAGACGCCCCGGGGAGTTGTCCCGCGCAGCGACCATGCCAATGGGTTCGCCGGCCGGCATTTGGCAACGCAATTTAGAACAGTGAACGGCGATTTATGGTCGGATGTTGTCCCACGCCTTATCTCTTCCAACCCAGACCAAATGCTTTTGGATCTCGGAAGCCAGGAGGCATTGTCGAATTGCGCCATCAGTTCGCCGGCTCGAGCCGCAGCACGCGTCCGTCGGCTTCGTCCGTGCAGACATAAAGGTAGCCGTCCGGCGCCGCCCGCACGTCGCGAATACGCCAGTTTAGCTCGTTCAGCAATTGCTCTTGATCGACGACATTTCCGCGCTCATCCAGATGGACGCGGCGCAAATGCTTAAACGCCAACGCCCCAACAAAAAGATCGCCCCGCCACGCTGGAAACTTATCACCGCGATACATCGCGAGTCCCGACGGCGCGATCGACGGCGTCCAATAGATCACCGGCTGCTCGAGCCCCGGGCGCTGCGTATAGGGAGAAACATAGGCACCGGAATAGTCCATGCCATAAGTGATCACCGGCCAACCATAGTTCCTGCGCGCCACGATGATGTTCAGTTCATCGCCGCCGCGCGGACCATGCTCTGTTTCGTACAGCCGTCCGCTTTGTACATCAAAGATCAAGCCCTGCTCGTTGCGATGGCCCCAAGTGTAGATTTCCGGACGGACGGAAGCCTGTCCGACGAATGGATTATCCTGCGGCACGCTGCCGTCTTCGTTCAGGCGGACAATCTTCCCTAGATCGGACGTCAAGTCCTGCGCTTTCTCGCGATATTCGAATCCTTCGCCGATGGTGAGCGCGAACGTACCGTCGGGGAGGAAGGCCATTCGCCCACCGTAGTGGTCGTCCGTATCCTTCAAAGGCATTGCCTTGAAGATCACGTGCAAATCTTGGAGCGTGCTGCCGCCGAAGCGCGCGCGCGCCACTTGCGTACCATTTGCCCCCTTCGTTCCCGCCGCATAGGTGAGATAGACGATATTGTTCTGTGCGAATTTCGGATGCAGGACGATGTCGAACAGCCCCGCTTGGCTACCGGTATGCACCGCGGGAACACCACCGATCGGCTCAGGCCGTAACAATCCGCCTTGAATCAGGCGCAACCGGCCCACACGCTCTGTGACCAACATCGAACCATCCGGTAAAAACGCCATCGACCACGGATGATCCAGCCCCTTCACGAATTCGGTGACCATATAACCGGTCTTGATCACTGTGGCTCGCTGCGGCGGTGGCGGTGGCCCGCGCACAGGCTCGGGTGGCACGTCGGCCGTCGCCGTTGCACAAATCGCGGCCGCCAGCGCGACGATTAGAATTGACACGCGGGTGCCAATCTCTTGGATGGAACGATCATACGCTATGATAGACGTCTCCTCTTGAAAGGACTCGCCCATTACACAGTCGTGGAAACTTTGGATGCTACGCCGGGTAGTCGCGTTTGTCGCTGCTGCTGTCGCGATGGTGCTGTTGGGTTCGGCCGCCCACTCGTATTTCGTTCAACAGGCATGGTCCAGCGCCGCAGGCCACGCCTACAGAGCGGCGCCGGCCGCCATTCCATTGGCCGATCGCATCTCCTGGGCCGCGCATGATCTTTTCGGCATGTTTCTGCCTTACTCCGCCGTGACCTCGATCGCCTTGTTTGTCGCATTCGTGATTGCGGGCGCACTGGCCCGTTTCACCGGTTTTCGCGTGATCGTCTTCGGCCTCGCCGGCGCATTGGCGCTCTTCGTGCTATTTACGGTCATGAAGAGTCTGCTGGGGACGGTGGGCATTTTCGGCGCGCGCGGACCGGCCGGCCTCGCGGCGCAAATGGCAGTTGGCGCGGTTGCAGGCGTGCTCTTCGCGCGGCTCACCAGACCTCCCAACCTTCCTTTGCCACCAACTACTTGAGCCACGTAACACAAGCTGGCCGGGTGACGACCGTCGCAATTTAGTAGTCGCCGAACTGCCGCACTCGACCCGAAGTTGCCGATCATGACCGACCGCGTCCGGGCAATGCAATGTCGATCTTTGCTAACTTGTTGGTCTACCCCGTCGGCGATACTCTTACGCAATGCGACCCCTTCGGTATTCCATCAACATCACATTGGACGGATGCTGCGATCATCGTGCAATCTTCCCGGACGAAGAATTGCATCGTCACGCGGCCGAGAACATCGCCCAGGCCGATGCCCTCCTCTTTGGCCGGGTGACTTACGAAATGATGGAGGCGGCGTTTCGGCCGCCGGCGCGGACGGGAGCGAGGCCCGATTGGATGGAGCCCTTCGCTCGAACGATCGACGCGGCAAAGAAGTACGTCGTGTCGGGTACCATGGACCGGGTCGATTGGAACGCGGAGCTCGTGCGCGGGGATCTAGGGAAGGCCGTTCAGCAACTCAAGCGGGAGTCGGGTAAGGGGCTGCTCATAGGAGGCGTGAAGCTCCCGCTGGCGTTGGCGGAGTTGGGATTGATCGATGAGTACGAATTCTTGGTACAGCCAAGGCTGGCGGGCCACGGGCCGACGTTGTTCGCGGGGCTGTCAAAGCGTGTCGACTTGAAGCTCGTGAGCCGGTTGGAGTTCGGCTCGGGGGTGGTGGCGATGCGGTATGAGCCTAGAAGGTAGCCATCGGGCTTGCAGGGGAAGGCCAAATTGCCCGCCCGGGGAGTGTCCCGACAACGTGCGGCGGCTTTTGGGTCGGTCAAAGACCTACGGCTGGTGGCCGCGAGCCCGAGAATTCACGCACCGAAGTATCCGATCACGCCATCTTATGTTGCGTCAGACTTTCGCGTGCCCTGCATCAGACCTGGTGGTCACCGCGTGTGACGCCAGTGTGCCGATGTGATGGCGGCCCTTGACGGCGTACCACCAAAGACCTGCTCCGAGAATCACGGCGATATAGACGAACGCACCCCAGGTGTTGTACCAGGGTGCGCCGTAGACGGCTTCGCGCGGCCAGGCCAGGTTGAGCGCCATCCCGACGCCCCACAGCACCGCGACGATGTTGACTAACATTCCCCACTTGCCCATCGTGAAATAGCCACCGGCGATGAGATCTGCGGGGGGCCATTGTCCTTGCAGGCGCTTCTTCAGCAGCGGGCCCGTCACCATTAAGTACGCCAGGTAGATCATGATGATCGCAATCGAGGTCAGCACCGTGAAGATTTTCGGCTGCCCGATGTTGACGACCAGGATCAGTTCGGCAATGACGCCGATCACGATGGCAGGAACAATAGGCGTCTGCGTCTTGGGATTTACGCGCGCGAGCTTTTCCCCGAACGGAAGTGCGTTGTCGCGCGCCATTGCGAAGGTCAATCGGATCGCCGCGGTATGCACGGCCAGCGAACACACCGTCACCGCGACCACGATGCAAGTCAGGAAGATCTTGCCCAGCGGACCCCACATCACCTGCTCGACAATGTATTGCAAGCCGCCGCTGCTGCTACTGATCCTCGGATCAGCCAGATTGGGTGCCGACATGACCGCGAACACGAGGATGGCACCACCAATGACAAACGACGCCAATATGGCCCGCAGAATGGCCCGGGGAGCGGTGCGCCGAGGGTCCAGCGTTTCCTCACCCAGTGAACTGGCGGTATCGAAGCCGTACATCACGTATCCGGAGGCCAGCGACGCCACCAGGAAAGCGCCCAGAAAGCCCCCGCTCTTGCCAGCACCATAGCCGTTGGTGGAGAAAAACACTTCGGGACCTCGCTTGATGTTGAGCGCCAGGATGATCGCGATGAGACAGGCAGCAATCAGCTCGATAAAGACGCCCGCGCTGTTGATCGTCGCCATCAACCGCACGCCGAGCGCATTAACGACGGTGGTGAACAGGATCAAGACAGTGCCGAGGACTACCGCGTTGGTTGCGAAATCATAGGCGCCGCTGCCGTCGCCGATGAGCTGGAAGCCGCTCCATAGCAGCGGCAGGTTGAGTTGCAGCGCCAGCACCACGGCAGACAGGGTGACGATCGACGCGGTGAGCATCAGCCAGCCCGAAGACCAACCTACGATCCGGCTGCCCTGTTGTTTGGACCAGTTATAGACCGATCCGGCGATGGGGTATTTGGCCGCCAGCTCCATGAAGCACAGCGCGACCGCCAACTGACCGATGAGTACCAGCGGCCAGGACCACAGATAGGCCGGGCCGGCGGTGGCAAAACCGAAGTAGAACAGCTGGAAGGTACCGGTGAGTATAGAAATATAGCTGACGCCGGCAGCGAAGCTGCCAAAGGCCCCGATGCTGCGATCAAGCGATTCTTTGTAGCCGAAGTGCTCCATGCCGCTGTCGGTCCGTCCGGTAGCCTCGTTCTTCACCATGCTTTTGTCTCCTCTGAAGACGTGGGTGTAATCTTCAGGCAGCAGCGACTTCATGAAAGCCTCGGAAAATCCGAGGACCTTGACGCGATCTCCCGCGCGCACCGTTCGACCGAAACAATCCTTAGTTTCCAATGACGCATCCTGTTAACCGGTGATTCCGACGATACCGTCAAGGTCCGCTACGGAGCAAGACAAATTCGATGGCCACAGTCAGGATTTGTCCGCAACCGGCCATCTCCCGAGCAGAGAACGGTGACGGTGGTCACAGCGGCCACCTCTGCGTCTGCGGTAGATAAGGAATGGCTTGGGCGGTTCGGTGGCCGGACGACTTATCTGGTCGGCAGCTCAAGCTTGTGGCTTTTTCCGAATGCGCAGAGCGCTCACGTTCTTTTGAACAGGCAGGGACTTTCGCTATGAACGGTTTCCTTAGAGCGACCTTTAACCGTGAAAAATTCCATGGACTCTTTGTCAACACGGCCCTCGGCAATTTTGCGGGCTATGTCGCCGGCTCACTGGTCACGCTTGTATCCACTCATCACGCGGTCGAACGCCGCGCCATTGGGAATCTCTTCGGCGTCCTGCCGAGGAAGAAAATTGTCGTTCACGTGGTGCCGCACTGGCTCGAGTGGCTGCTGGCGCTGATTGTGGGCTTCCTCGTCATGGAAGTGGTGCGCTACTGGTTCAATCACCGCAAGTACGCCACGTTGCTGAGTGCATTGCGGCCGAAGCGAGTGACTGAGAGCGGCCGTCCAGCTACCGGCCGACACGAGGCGGGAGATCCGTACCTTTCTCACGGTGGCGCAGCGAACGAACCACCAGCCAAGAGCGGGAAATGAATCCGCTCGAATGGTATTCGCACGGCGTGCTTGGGCGACTGTCGTGGACACGGACCCATCCCGAACACAGACATTGCAGCAATGGCTGCTCGACGCCAACCATTTTGATGGCTGCACAGACTGGAGTTGGCCGATCGGAGACCGTCGCCCGACGGCTCACGGCCAATGCAGGACTTTCGACCCAAAGGAGGCTGTGGCGAACGGCGGGTTTGTCGCCTCAGAACGCTGACGCGCTGATGGAAATCGTGGCCTGCCGCCACGCTGTGCGAAACTCGGCTTCGGCAGCACTCGCTTCAGCACCGCGTCCCTCAGCCTTGAGGGCCTGCTTGAGACCATACAGGGCCCAGCCGCTCCCCGGATGGCGGGCCAGATCGTCGCGGTAGGTCCTCTCGGCGTCGTTTGCTTTTCCCAAGCGAAGAAGTTCCGCACCGAGCAGATGGCGTACCGGGAAGAACCAACCCGCGGGTTCGTCGTATGCCAATCCGTCCTCGAGCACGACCGCCTCACGCATATCTCGAACCGCATCCTCGCCGCGACCCAGACGGTTGGGAATTACGGCGCCACTCGGCAAGACCAGCGGATAGAACAGGTTCATCCTAGTTCGGGACAGGAGATGCATACTCGCTCGCCGACCGGTTTGACATCAGGTACCTGCGGATTCATGGCCACCGTGGCTCGCCACGGGGATGCCGGCATCGGTTGTGGTGTGATTGCGATCGTCTTTCACGGCGATGTGTCCTCCAATGAGTGCTTCAGTGAGCTAATATTTCGGTCATCCCGGCAGGGCACCGGCGCACACGCCAGCGCCAGCGCTACGGCTGAGGCGGTGCTCATCGAATCGAAATACGAGTTGAGTCGGCGCGGCTCGCTCGTGTTGTAGCGCTTCAGATTGCTCGCCCAACGGAATCCGATGGGTTGATACCAGAGCTCCGCTTCGACCTGGAACGGCCACGCGCCCGAAACGACGTCGACCGAGTATCGAAGTCGATGCCCGTGAGCGTCGAAGGCCGGGTCCTGCGCCGCATCTCCGTGTACGGCTACGTCCACGTCCGCAGTGCCCTTATCAAAGCCGTGCGGCAGCAGGCGGTTGTCCTTCAGGTAACCCACCGTGGAGATCAAACCTGTGGTAACCGCTCCCGTAGAGTCCCTGAGTATCGACTCGTAGATCTGCACCTGATCGGCGGTGCGGATTTCTCTGTAATGCGGCTCGAAACGTAGCGGGTCAGCGTCATTGTCGTTGCCCCGGATCGAGCCATCGGGGTTCAGTGCACCGGACTCGAATACGACGGCACCGTTGCGGTCACGAACGATGAAGTGCAGCCATGCCCGCCGCGATGGGTACGCGGTCGGGAGCTTGTGTCCACCGAGGTTCTCGACAGTGACCGTGGTCTCGAGGCGGCCCGAACGCATCTCTACCGCGCCAATTGACACATGGGCAGCCTGGGTTTGCAGAAACTTCACGGTGCGATCCGCCGCTACGTTGAGCTCGAGCGGCAGTGCGCTGACCTGGAGATCATCGTGGTAGCGCGCCAGCATGCGTTGCATGAAGAAGTTGCCGGCTACAAATTCGTGCCGCGCCACCCCGGGTCGATTGACTCCCAGTACCCGCACGATTGGGGCGTCTTCATTAACCTGGGGCATGTGGCAGCTCTGACAGGTCTGTCGGTCGCGGTAGTCGCTGTGGAGCCATTCCTGGTAGGGCACCTGCTCGGGGAATGTGCCGATCGCTTTGCCGTCCGCTCCGTATGCGGTGGTGATGAGTGTATGACAGCTCGCACATAGCTCCGATTGCCGGATGTGTTGCCCCTGAGTGGGACGAAAACCACCGGTCGAAGACTGCATGATGCGTGTGCGCCCGCGGTCGATCTCGAAAGGACCGAACTCCGAGTGCACACCGGCCGCATCTCCCTGCGCGATTACGAAGCCGCCGCTGAAGCTTTCAGGGTTGCCCAGCTTCTCGGGCGAGATCTGATGGCACAGCGAGCATGAAACTCCGTCATGGGCTTCCAGGTCTTCTGGGTTCGCAGGATTGACAGGTAGATGCGCGAAAACTGCCCCCGGCTCTCCGCGCAGGCGTGCTTCGGTGCGTGCCATCGGCATATGACAGTCGGCGCAGCCGTCCTCGATAGCGGCTTTTGCAGTTGGGTGATCGGTTATCTCCCGCCGTACGCTGGCCTGCCAATATGGATCGCGCGCCGAGTTCGCCATCATGCTCGCGCGCCAATCGATGCCGATCGAAAGATCGTCGCCCGAGGAGGTCTGCATTCCATTGTGACAGGCGATGCAGCGGTCGGAGGTCTGGAAGTGGTGTATCGCGCCGCGGTCCACCTTGCCGGCTTCGGAGGCGAGCACGGACACAGCCACGCACATCAGCGGCACCAGGGCAGCTAAACGTACGGTGTGATTGTGACTGAAGCGTCTCATTACCAGCCCTCCAACAGGCCGCCGTCGAACCAGTCCCACAGGAAGTAGAAGATGACCTGATTGGTCTGAGTCGCAGTGTTGTTGAGTGCGACCTGGTAACCCATTGCAGCGCGTATGTGCTGGCGGGTATTCACGGTGACCTGGAATTCCGGAACGAGACTCAGGTTGGTCATCGCGCCAACGCGCAGGTCGTGATCGGCGGTGAGCTCCAGCATCGGCGACCACTGCCGGCCGAAGTTCCTGCTGAAGCTTGCACCAAAAGCGGTACGCGCGAAGACGGCGTTGGGCGTGGATCCCGTATGGCGCGGAAAATCGCCGCCTGCCTGAAACTCCAGAAAGGTATCCCGGGGGAGCAGCACGTCGTAGGAGCCAAACACGCCGAGCGTCGTCTCGCCGGTTCCAAAGCCCCTGTTCGAGTTACCGGTAGGAAGGACGACCTCGCCTTGCACGGAGAAGATGGACCCCCGCTTGCCTTCGGTGTCTAGATCCCAGAAGAAGACGTGCTTGAGGCCAACAGCGACATCCCCGATATTGGTACTGTATCCGCCGGTATCCCGGTGCATAGAGATGACCGGGAGCGAGACTTCGAGCTGATTGCGCCCGTTGATCCGGTACTCGTAAGCGAAGGCATTCGTCATACCGGGCGCGCCTTTCGTCGGCACCGACGTGGTCAGGACGACTTCATCTTCCGGAAAGGCCTTCTCCGTGAACAGCGCCCGGGGAACGTTGAGCTCGCCCGGTGGCCACGTCTTGGCCTTGTCGTGCTGCGAGCACAAGCTGCGCAGGTACTGGACGAGCTGATCGATCTGTTCGGGCGTGAAGACATCGCCGAATGCGGGCATGATCTGGGAGAATCCCCGGGCCGGGCCGCCGTCGCGGATGACCGCCTTCCAGTCCCGCCAGTATTCGGGGGCGGTCTGATCGCACTGGCCGAAATCGGGGAAAGTCGCCGGCTTCTCGAAGCCAATCAGGGATTGGGGCGCGCCGGCGCCGACCGGCCCGTGACAGGCGACGCAGGCAGCCTGATAGATCTCGCGCCCCGTGTGCAGTCCCGAAGTACCGCTGCGCTCATCAACAGATGAGCGGGTGAGGGCAGTGCTGGAAGGCGGATACACCGTCGCAAACACAAGGATCAGAAGACTCAACACCGAATGGCACCGTGACGATTGCGCCAGCGCCGCTGCAACTGGATCGCGCACGCTGCTCCGTACTTGAGACCGGCGCGCAATCATTCGGTCAGGAAGGCATCCCGAGCTGGGAGCGCAAGAGGTTGGAAACCAGCCCGGCAGCGGGAGGGCAGCATCGGCCGCATCAATGAAAGCCTGGAGATAATCGAATTCCATCCGGTTCGCCTGCGCATATTCCCTCTGTTTTAGGCGCGAGACTCCTCGTCCCGTACGACGGCTTTGGCCGTCACTAAGCCCTTGACTGCACAAATAGTATCCCAGCCGCGTCAGATGTAAATTAGGCACCGGATACCTACCAGGTTTCTCACGGGATACCACCATGAACGCCGAAGCTCATCGCCCCGATCTCATCTACCCGCCGGAATTGGAAATCTGGCCGTTGCCGGAGATGTGTCTGAGCATGATGCTGTTGGACGATGTTGCGGATAAGTGGGCCATCCTGACAATTGCTGCGCTATCGCGGGGCGCGTCGCGCTTCAATCAACTGAGGCGGACACTGCGAGGCATTACCCAGAAAACATTGACACAGACCCTCCGCCGGTTGGAGCGGAGCGGTATTATTTCGCGTACTGTACTCGACACGTCGCCCGTGTCAGTTGAATATGCCGTCACGCCGCTGGGCCGCACGCTCGCTGGGCCATTCTCCCGGACAGTAAGCGCAGGAAGCCCATTTCACCTTTTGCGGCGGAGCGATGGTTTCCACCCCATGAGCGCCTCTGCGCTCCATTCCGCAGCGGTGAGCTTGGAGATGAAGAAGTCGGCCAACGCACTAACCTTCGCCGGCCGTGCGCGAGCAGTGGCTGTTACGAAATACAGACCACCTTCGGGCAAGCGCCAATCGGTCAAGACGGGTTCAAGCTGCTTGTCCAGGAAATACTGTGTCGCGACAAACTCAGGAAGCTCGGTGATGGCAAGTCCGGCGAGAACCGTGGGCAGTAATGCTTCCACACTCGTTCCCCGTAACGCCCCGGTCGGTGCGACGGTGCATTCCTCGCCACTTGTGTGGGTAAAGCGCCAGACGTCGCGCTTGGTTCTGTTGGTGTAGGTAAGACACTGGTGGGCGCCGAGATCATGCGGATGCTGGGGGCGACCATAGCGGGACAGATAGGGAGGGGATGCCACGACAAATCGACGCACGGGCGCAATGAGACGCGCGACGAGTGATGAGTCTTCCATGATGGCGATGCGGAGAGCGGCGTCAAAGCCATCGCCAATCAAATCGGCATGTGCGTCCGTGAGATGAAGATCGACGGAAATATCCGGATACGTCCTAAAGAACTCAGGCAACAGCGGAGCCACCCAGCGAGCGCCGAAGGAGAGCGGCGCAGCGAGCTTTACCAGGCCGCGTGGTCGGCTCGAGGTCTCACGGGCGAAATCCTCCGCCTCCTCCGCGTCGGCGTAGATTCTCGCCGCTCGCTCGGCAAGCGTGCGGCCATAGTCCGTGAGTGCAAGTCGTCGGGAGGTAC
>WNFR01001528.1_pt1 | contig 24172 bp, 20 predicted proteins | sample 5400221 | NCBI WGS metagenome assembly WNFR01 (sample SAMN13153357, study PRJNA577476) | soil metagenome | isolation source: 40 cm soil under Madrone tree | place: USA:California | collected 2016-06-14 | reverse complement strand
TCAGCTCATCACGGGCCGACGGCCTCTCTAAATTATGAAACCAGCTGGAATTGTTGGGATTGTTCTCATCGTCGTCGGGATTATTGGCTTTGCTTACGGTGGTTTAGGTTGGACAGAGGAAAAAAAAGACGCGCAATTTGGACCTCTTGAAATCAAACACACCGAAGGTCACGGGATCAGTTTTCCGCCAGTCGTAAGCGGCATCTGCCTGGTCGGCGGAATTGTCTTGGTGGCAATCGGCAGCCGGAAGAGCTGAAGCGGATCGCGGTTTTTATTTCGCAGAGCGTTGAGATTCTGATTGAATCTTGGCGTGCCGAACCCAATCAATCGCCGGGCTCTTCGTTGGCTGGAAGCGCAGTTGCCCGCGTTAGTGGCCAGCGGGGCGATCAACGCTGAAAACGCAGAGGCCATTAGGCATCACTACGCCGCACAGTCTCGCCCGACTAATTTCGGTTTCGTAATTCTGGCAAGCGTTGGTTCCGCTTTGATCGGGGCGGGCGTCATTTTATTGATCGCCCACAATTGGGATGAGTTGAGTCGCGGCGTGCGCACGGTCATCGCCTTTTTTCCGCTGATCGTTGCTCAATTACTCGCGATTTTTGTTCTGATGCGGCGGAACGAATCGCGGCCCTGGCGTGAAAGCGTCGCCATCTTCGACGTCGCGGCTGTGGCGACGGCGATTTCGCTGGTCAGCCAGATCTATCAAATTCAAGGGTCGTTCGCGGATTTCATGAAGGTGTGGCTGCTTTTGAGCATCCCGATCGTTTATCTTTTTCGCACCACGCTCGGCGCGGTCGCGTACATCATCGGCGCGGTCGTGTGGCTCTTTGCGGAAAGTTCGTGGATGTTCACCAAGCCGGAGGAGCTCTTCTGTTGGCTATTCCTGCTGCTGGTCTTGCCGTACTACATGTCGATCTTGCTGCGGGATCGTTTGAGTCGGCAGACAACGACGTTGTCGATCTTGCTGACAATCGCCGCTGCAATCGGCCTGGGCTTCACCGCGGAAGCGACCAAAGCGAACCTCGGTGGGATTGCGTACGCCGGACTCTTTACCGCCGCTTATCTTTGCGGAATGAAGTTTTTTCAGGACGCACAAGATCGACATCTGCACACTCTGTCGCTGGTCGGTGGGCTCGGCGTTGGCATCACTACGATCGTGCTGAGTTTCGAATCGCTCTGGCACATGACGACGGATTCGTCGCGCGCGTTAACGGGCGCCCCGATGGGAATCGGCATCGCGATCGAGTTGTTCTTTCCGGCCGCCGCCATCGCACTGCTCGCTTGGGATTACGCAAACCGGCGGCGAATTGCGTTCTCCGTCGCTGCGGGCGTAATGCCGTTAATCGCTGCCTTAGCCTGGCTGATCGCAAATCTTGCGCCGGCAACACAACGCGCCCGAGACTCATCGTATTCGCTGGCCGCCGCCTTGATCTTTGATGCGTTTGCACTTGTCCTAGGGATTGAATTGCTCACCCGCGGCGTGCGCGCGAATAGCGTCGCACGCGCGAATTTCGGTTTGCTCCTCGTCGCCGCGCTGGCGGTCGCGCGCTTCTTCGACAGCGATCTCGGTTTTGCCACGCGCGGCCTTGGCTTCATTGTGGTCGGCGCCGGTTTTCTCACCGCGAATGTGATCTGGTTCAAGAAGCGAGCAGCCACATGAAAACAGTTCGTATTGTAATCTTTCTCGTCGTCGCCTTGGCCCAGCTGAGCGTACCGGCATCGGTGATTTGGAAGCGTGAGCACACGCTTAGAAATGGCCGCGTCTGGAAATTCAAGACCGCGCCAGCGGATCCGGTCGACGCGGTTCGCGGCCGCTACATTTGGCTACGATTTGCCGCCGCAGAATTCACCCAAAGTGAACAACTGAAAACGGACTCGTCGGTATACGCTGTCCTGAGAGAGAGCGCCGACGGTTTTGCCGAAATCGACCATCTCAGCACGGAACCGATCAGTGGCGATAACGTAGTCAAGGTCGAGCCCGGAGGCTGGTTCGATGGCAAACAGCACATTCTGTTTTCGTTTAACAAACTTTGGGTCGAAGAAAAGATAGCTCCCGCAGCCGAGAAAGCGTACGTCGAGAACAGCCGGCGCGACAAACAAAACGCTTACGTCACCGTGCGAGTCCGCGATGGCGACGCAGCGCTCGAGCAACTGTACATCGACAATCAGCCGCTCAGGGATTATCTCCGCGCGCACTCGACGCGCTGAGCAGATGTCGACTCGGCCGCCGCAGATGCTTTGGCGGAGGAGGCTCTAGCGATCGTTGGGCGCTTGCGCTCCGCCGGCCTTTAACACGGCGAAAGTTTTGCTGCCTTTGCGATCGAGGTAGAGAAGGACGCCGCGTTTCGGGTCGGCTTTGTTGAGGGCTTCGCGGAATGATTTCACGTTGGTGACCGGTTTGCCGTCCACCTCCGTGATGACGTCTTCGCGCTCGATTCCTTGAGCCGCGGCGATGCTGTTGTCGGCCACATCGGTGACGATGACGCCCTGTTGCACGCCCAACTTCAGGCGCTCGGCCATCTCTTTACTCAAATCCTGCACCTGCAAACCAAATTTGCCGAGTTCTTCCTGTTTCGGCTGGCCCGGCTGTATCGGTTCGTTTGACGCGCGCGAGATTTCACTAGGCAACTCGCCGGTCGTAACCGGAATTTTCATCGTCTGACCCTTGCGCCAAACCGTCAGATCAACTTTTTGACCAACCTTCTTTTTCAAAATCTCGTGTTGCAGCTGCGAATCGGTCGTGACCGCCGCTGCATCGACATGCGTGATCACGTCAAACGGCCGCAGGTCGCTTTTGTAAGCGGGCGCATCGGCTTCGATCGTGCGCACGATCACGCCTTTTTCGACGCCTTTAAACAAATCCCGGACCGAAGGATCGTCGCCGAGTGTTTCGATGCGGATGCCGAGCCAGGGTCGCACAATTTTGTGGCCGGCGATGAGTTCCGTTCCGATCTCTTTCGCCATGTTGCTGGGAATGGCGAAACCGAGCCCGCGGTTTAGTCCGTTGATCAGCGTATTCATGCCGATAACTTTGCCGTCGATGTCGCAAAGCGGACCGCCGCTGTTGCCCGGGTTGATCGAAGCGTCAGTCTGCAAGTAATCCGAGATCGAGTAGCCGCCGGTCGCGATCAATTTGCTGCGGCCCTTTCCGCTAACGACGCCGTAGGTAAAAGTGTAATCGAGTTTGAACGGCGCGCCGATGGCGAACGCGAATTGACCGACGCGCACTGCGTCGCTATCGGCCAGCTGCACGACCGGCAAATCTTTGGCGTCGATTTTAATCACGGCGATGTCGGTTTTCTCATCCGTGCCGATGACTTTCGCGGGAAACTCGCGGCCATCCTTCATTTTTACCGTAATCTTATCGGCCGCTTCCACGACGTGGAAATTCGTGAAGATGTAGCCGTCCGGTCGAACAATGAATCCGGAACCCTCGCTCTGAATCGGTTGCGGATTTTTGAGACCGCGGTGCGGATTATTTTCGTCCGGCGGTCCCTGGAAAAATAAATCGTCGAACGCCGAGCCCTCGCTTTCGCCCTTCTTCGAAATTTCGATGATCACGACACTCGGGGCCACGAGCTCGAAAACTTTCGCGAAGGCGTTGTTCAATTGATGCACGACGTCCTTGCCCTGTTCCGCCGCGGCGGCGGGAACAGTCGGCGTCGCTTCCGGTTGGGCCGGCGGCGGCGCAGCCACGATCGACATCGTGCCGACGACTGCAAACGAAGCTAAGATCGGCAATAAGCGCATTGGTTCGAATTTGGACAGCATTGAACGAGCAGCGTTCATTCAACGCGCTGCATCCAACTCGGACGGTACCCTAGCGATAATGATTCAGTTTGCGAACTCGCCCCAGACTGGTTCTTCCAGTTGCAGCGCCGCATCATCAATTTCGCTGCGATTGATCTTTTCGTACTCAGCCGAAACGTCGGACCACGGTCGCAAACGAAGACGAACCCTGTCACCGGGACGCAAGTGCGCGGCCGGGGTCCAGGCATAGTTGCGCATGCTCCAGAGATAAACCAGACACTGAAACGGTTGGTTGTCGCGTTGCGGTCCGCTCAGATCGACGAGGTGCACCGTCATAATGTGATCCGCGTAAGGCGCGCTGCCGGGACGCGGCACTGTCGAAATCGCTTCGACCGTTCCGGTGACGACGATTTGTTCGCCGGGTTGAGGGGTGAAGAAGCGGGCCGGGGCTGAAGGGCGAAGCGTCATATCGAGCAGTTTCCAGTTACCAAACGCCAGCTCGCGTGTCGCAAATTGCCAGATCACCATTTTTTTTCCGGCGAGCCGATCGCGACCGCGCGCGAGTTCGCGATTAAGAATTTCCCGGGTAGCGAAAGCGCCGTCGCTGTTGCGGAGGATGCAATCGATCGGCCGGCCGAGCGCGTGGCTGAGATGTTCGGCGAACCCGGCCGATTCGCCCCAGCCAAGTTCGTCGAGCGAAAAAATGTTCGAGAAACTGTCGCCGAGCAGAAGCACGTCAGCGTTCTTGCTTGGGCGCCAGAGAGCGTTGCCCGCAGTCACTTGATGGATCGTGATTTCCTCGGTGTAACGCGCGAGCTGGTCAGCCGGGAGCTTCAACATTCGAGCGACATCGCCGAGTGCTTTGATTTTTTTGTCCACAATTTGAAAAGGCGACGCGCCTCTGGATACGCCGATGCGATATGCCAGCCGTTGGGCAATGGTTTCCATCGTCTCCGGTCGCCAATGCGTGTCTGCCTCCAGATACTTGGGCGAGTTGGTGATTTTGTTGGCGGTCAGCAGCGGTTCGGGATCAAAAAAGTCAACGCCCTCGCGTTCGAGTCGCGTCTTGAATTGCTTAAACGATTCGTTTTCAAAAACCGTTTCGCCGGTGGGTGGCGCCAGCATGCCGCCGTCGACAGTCGGCTTGACCGGTATCGGTATGACAATGAGGTCGATTCCGCGTCGAGCTAGTTGATTCCGAAAATCGACAATCGCTCGCACAGCGTCCGGTTGAACGCCGGCGCTATACCTGCGCCGTTTAATCCAAAATGGATCGAGAAACGGCGCACCGATCACATAATCGACGTCCGGCCGATAAAACAGCCAGTTATTCCGGCCGAGATAAACCTGCTCGTTCCCGGCGCGTAGCTTTCCGGTGAGCACGGACGCAACCCGCGGTAGCAACCATTGCGCAATGACAGAATCGTTTTCCAAGATTTTTTGGACCGACTTGATCTCATCGGCCGATGGAAAGATCCGCCCAAGATCGACAATGCTGCGCATCGTGTGAGAATCGCCGCGCGGAATTAGCGCACCGAATGCCGCGAAAGTCGGCAACCGGCGAACGGAATGAACGGCTCGAAATTCGGCTGCGAACTGAATTAATGGCACGGCGAAGATCGTTACCAAAAAGAACAGGACGAGAAGCGTCGCGGTTCCCGGTGCGAACAAAGTATTTTTTAGCGCAAGCTCAGCCTCTTTCTCGCGTGAAAATTTGGCGTGCGTCTCCGGTGTGGTCTCGCGGTAACTCGGCAGCGACCGCTCCGGCTTGAGCGGCGGCTCACTTCCGACTGGTGGTTGTTCTTGATCGTTCATCGATTTCTAAAAAATAAAATAAATGAAAGGGTTGTATTCCTGCGTGGCCATGACCGCGAGTGCCAGCCAGCCGAGCGCGCAACAGACCGCCGCCTTCGGCAAGGTCATTCGTTGCGTCCAATCCCACGTTTGCTTGCCGGCCCAAACCACGACCGCCGCGATTGCGATCGAAATGATGTAGTAAGGTTTGTAAACGATGCCGGTGAGAAGATGAGCGGCCGGTTGGGCGTGGCCGAGGCCAAACATGCTGGCGAGATACGCGACCGCTCGGTTTAGATTAGGCGCGCGAAAGAAAACCCAGGCGATCAAGACAATCGTAAACGTGAGTGCGATCCGAAGCGGCTTGGGCAAGTTGTGGTAAAAACTTTCGCGGCCTTGGCTGCGTTCGAACGCAAGCATGCCGCCGTGAATTCCACCCCAAACAACGTAGTTCCAGGATGCACCGTGCCACAGGCCGCCCAGCAACATCGTTGCAACGAGATTGACATAAGTGCGCACACGACCGAGCCGGTTCCCGCCGAGCGGAATGTAAAGGTACTCGCGCAACCAGGTGGAAAGCGAGATGTGCCACCGCCGCCAAAAATCCGTGATCGATTCGGAGCGATAGGGCGAATCGAAGTTCTTGGCGAAAACAAACCCGAGCATCAACCCGAGCCCGATCGCCATGTCGGAGTAACCGCTGAAGTCGAAATAGATTTGGAACGCGTATGCGATCGAACCGAACCACGACTCGAGTGTTCTGATGGAACCGGCGTCGAACGCGATGTCGGCGATTTTTCCGCACGGATTGGCGAGAAGGATCTTTTTCGCAAGACCAAGCGAGAAAAAGGCGACGCCGCGCCCAAACTTATCCAGCGTGAGCGTGCGATGTTTGAGTTGGTCGGCGAGAAAAGAGAATTTCAGGATCGGTCCGGCGACCAAATGCGGAAACATCGAGACGAAGCAGGAGAAATCGATGAAGTTCGCCATCGCTTCGGCTTCGCCGCGGTAGACGTCGATGGTGTAGCTGAGCGCTTGAAACGTGTAAAAGCTGATGCCGAGCGGCAGAACAACGCGAAAGAATGTGTCCCACTGAAGGTGACCCAATCCGACGGTGTGCACGAGCGCGTTGTAAGAGTCGACGCCGAAATTGAAGTATTTGAAAAAACCGAGCGCGAGCAGGTTGGATAAGATCGACATCGTGATCGCGCGGCGCTGCAGAGACGTTCGCGGTTCGCCGCGAACTAATTTTTGAACTGGCTGATGCCAGACCCGCCACACGTGCCAGGTATCGTGAGCGATGATTAAGCTCATGAGCCAGTCGATCGATGTTGTGAGAAACATCAGGAGCGTGAAGCGCGGCTCGGCCCAGCCGTAAAAGATGTAACCGGTAAGAATGAGCCAGAAATTGCGCCAGCGCTGCGGAGCTTTGGCCAGCGCGTAGTAGCCGACCAGCGCGGCCGGCAAAAAATAATAAATGAAAATGTGCGAACTAAATACCACGCTTTGATCGCTGCTGATTCGCCGTCGCCAACCAGAACGCGAAACGGCTCGACGGACTTCGTTTTTACTACTACTTGGATTGAACTCGCAATGAGAGTTTTTTGCGCTCTGGCGCTGCTTTGCTCGCTGGAATCCAATTTGGCCGCGGCGGATTCAGCCGATGCACCGCTAACCGACGCTCAACGAAAATTCCGCGCGGCTATCGCCGAAAAATTCCAAGCAGCGGAAAAAAGTAATGCCCACGTGATCAAAGGAGTCGAGGACTGGTTGTTTGTGCCGGCCGAGCTGCGCTTTCTTTCCGCGGAGCGGTTCTGGGGAGCCGAGGCAGTTAAAATCAGCCGTTCGACAAAACCGGAACAGGCCGATCCGATTCCGGCGATTCTCGATTTTCGCGATCAACTAAAACAACGCGGGATCGAGCTGCTGCTTGCGCCCGTCCCACCTAAAGCAGCGATTTATCCGGAGAAGATCGTTCCGGACGTGCCATTGAATCGCAACGATGCCGCTCCTTATCTGAAACGGTTCTGTGACGAGTTGCGCGGGAAAGGCGTGGCGATTGTCGATCTTACAGAGTTGTTCTCGCGGCGACATGATGGCGAGCGCGGTTCTGTTTTTTGTAAGACGGACACGCACTGGTCGGGAAGCGGTTGTGTCCTCGCCGCCCAAGCGATGGCGGAGAAAATTCGAATCGGTTCGCAGCCGCGTCATGATTACATCGCTAACTGGAAGCAAATTGAGTTTACCGGCGATCTGACCAGTCTTTTGGCGGACGGTGCGGCAAAGTCCGCGCCAGAGAAAACTTTTGTGCGCGTGATCAACGACAAATCCGGCGGCGGCTTCGTACAACCGGACAAGGACAGCCCGCTGTTAGTTCTCGGCGACAGTTACACATTGGTTTATCATGATTTTCTGGCGCAAGGCGCCGGGCTTATCGACCAACTTGCCGCCGACTTGGGATTCGCTCCCGATTTAGTCGGAACCCGCGGTTCGGGCGCGAGTGTGGTTCGGGCCAGTTTGTATCGGCGAAGCCTCAAGGATCCACAATATCTCGCCAAGAAAAAGATGATCATCTGGTGCTTTGCGGCTCGGGAATTTACAGAAGCCGAGGCATGGATGCGTTTACCGATTTCAAAGTGATGTCGCTGGCGCGAGCAACAAGATCGACATCCTCCGTCATCGCCTTCGTTCTCTGCGCCGCGATGATCGCGGGAACCGGTAGGTTGTCTGCGAAATTGCCCGAGAAGAACCAATCGTCTCCGCCGCCGCAGAAGAGTTTGGAATCGAATCGCGACCAGGGAGTTACTGTCCTGTTCCTGGGAGATTCACTTAGCCTTTGCGGATTCGGCAAACGCCTCGACCAGCACTTTCGCGAGATGCCCGAAGTAAAGGCTGTCTTCACTTACATGACGTGTGCCACGCAGCCTTTGAGTTGGTTGAAAAATAGGCCGTACACGACTGTTAAGTCGCGTTGTGGGTTTTGGAGCATCGAATCAGTTCCGGGCTCGGTGAAGCCGAAAGAGCTGGAAGACATTTACGGAATGCGGCGGGGGTCAACGCCGAAAGCACATCCGGTCCCAAAGCTGGAGGATTTATTGGCGCAAATCCGGCCGGATATTTTGGTGATGCAAACCGGAGGCAATCTCTACGATTTGTTCCGGGACCACAAAACGGTTCGGCCCGAACGCGATGCGTCTGAGGTCAAAAAATTCGTCGTTCCGTTCATCTCGAAAGCTATCAGCCCGTCATCATCTTTGAAAAAGATCTACTGGGTGGCGCCGCCCGTATCGGGAAGAGTTTCGAAAGCTGTCCAGGACTTCGTGCTCGAACAGATCCGCCTCTACTTCGGTGTGGCGTCCGCCACCGTCATCGATAGCCGTACGCTTCTTACTTTTCCTTATCGTCATACGGAGCCCGATCACGAGCATTTCATTGGAGAAGATATGGATTTATGGGCCGACAAGGTGTTCGCGCTAATCGGTCCCGATCTTTCATCGCAGCATTTGGCGTCGCTCAAGCCATTGAGCGAATCCTCACCGCCATCGCCGGCCCTAAGTCAGCCGGTTGCGCCGGCCGAGGCTCCGGAGAGCAAAGTTCTCAACGTCAGCGCGCGACTGGTGTTTAAATCAAAACCGATGCGGGTGGAAGAGTTCATGCCTTATCAGGAATCGATGGTTGGTTTCGTTTACGATGCGCGAAAAGTTCTGTCTGGCGAATACGATGACCCGCAAATCCTCGTGATGCATCCCGCCTACATCGGGCTGAAGAAACAATCGCTTCGCAAGTATCGTATCGGGAGAACTTACAAGCTGCGGCTACGCGAACTTGAAGATACTTCTTGGAGCACGGTAAAACGCCGCGATGATTCCGGCCGCATCGATTTGCAGCCTTACATTCAAGTAGAAGATGAAACTAAGTATCCCGAAGCCAACCAAACCCACTGATTGGTCGCCCGTCGTACGCGCTGCGCTGATGCCGGTCGCTGTGGTATCGGGTCTGGCCCTGATTTGTCTGCTTATCGCCGCGACCGTTCGCTCTTCTCCGAGTTCTTCGATTCGTCGGAGCGTTCTGTTCGTGGGCGACTCGTTGAGCGTGGGAAAATTTGGCGAACTTGTTGGAGATTATCTCGTATCAATGTTCGGACCAAAAAACGTGGCCGTGTACGCCTCTTGCGGTTCCTCTCCCGAAAATTGGCTGCGGTCCGAGTCGGCCTTTTCCAGCAAGTGCGGCTTTCGCGCGCAAACGTCGCGGCGGACGATTGTTCGCGAAATGACGTCGCGTCCAGTGGGCACACCAAAGCTGGAAGATCTGATGTCGATCTACCGGCCGGGATTTGTGATTGTTCAATTGGGAACAAATTGGATGGACCGGTTGGCGGTCAGCGATACTCCGCAAAGGGAGGCGGAATTCAGCTCAATCCTTGACCGATTTATTGTCGCCACGCGGAGCCAACCTGGCAGTTCTCCGCGCGTTATTTGGATCATGCCCCCAGATTCGTCGCATTACCCGTCCAGAGTGCAACGAACCGTGGAGATTTTGATTAGCGCTGCTGCCAAAAGACACAATTTCGAGACAATTAATTCCAGGGAAATGACACATTATGTTCCGGGAAAATCCGGCGGCGACGGCGTCCATTACAATTCCCAGGCATCTATCGAATGGGCTAACCGCGTAATCCCGAGGCTAAATCGGCGCCTTCGCCCGGCAATTGTGCCTTAGTTGACTGAAATCGTTCGAGGACACAAAACGGGCTGGCGAATTGTTTGACCTATCGTGTATTATTAGTGGCCAGTTCCCTTATGCGCATACCCGATTTTCGAGCGATTCCCACGATCGCCTTTTTGCTGGTGACAGGGATAACCGGCCTTGGCCCGGAGCCGTATGTGCGCAGCCCCATTTGTTCCGACGATCTCGTTCGGGCGATGGTGACGCACCGTCCAGCGCTCATTGATTTTTATCTGAACGAACATCTCGATCCGGATGCGCGGTGGTCGCAGGGTCGTCCTCTCATTTTGGTAGCCGCGTTGCAGCAGGATTGGGAGATCGCCCGGCGTCTCATGAACGCTGGCGCGCATGTCGATCTCGCCGATGCGAACGGTTTCACGCCGTTAATGGCGGCGGCGCAGCAGGGTAATTTTGAAATGTTTCGCGCGCTCCTACAGCGTGCGGAAAAGCTTGATCTGGCAGCGCGATGCCGGGACGGCCGGGATCTGCTGTGGGCGGCGCTTGATGGCGGCAACGCACAGATCGCTGAGGCCATTTTGCAAGGCTTGCCTTTGATGGAGCAGTGGACTCCCGGGACGCAGCGCGCTTTCAATGAAGCACTCCGCACCGGAAATAATGAGCGGATGCGCATGCTTATCCATAAACATGTTGCCCCGCCGACTCCAGAAGGAAAGAACGTGCCGCTTCTCGCCTACGCCATCGCGAGGAACGAGCCGGCATTATTCAACACACTCCTTGCTTGTGGCGCGGATCCGAACACGGCCATCTCCGGCAAATACGATAAAGAATTTCTCGAATTGCTCCCGTCGAAGACGTTCCGGAATTACATCGAGGACGACAAGAACGTTAGCGCTCTGATGCTTGCAGCGGGAATTGGTCGACCCGAGTACGTTCAGTCGCTATTGGAAGCACGTGCCGACCGGAACCGCGCGACTGCCCGTTATAAAATGATCGCGCTTTATTACGCGGCGCAGACCGGAAATTGGCGTTGCACTCAGATCCTGCTCGGGAGCGGACCGTCGCCAGAGCAGCTCCACCTTGAAATCTCGCTCGCCTCGCAACATGTCGCGCTCGTCAAGAATGGCGTGCCGGTTTTCAACACGGTCTGCTCGACTGGCCGCGCGGGCTTTTCCACCCGCAGGGGCGACTACGTCATCACCGACAAAGATCGCAACCATTGGTCGACGATCTACAAAGTCGAGATGCCGTATTTCATGCGCCTGAGCTGCCTCGATTTCGGAATGCACGAAGGGGTCGTTCCGAATTATCCCGCGTCCCACGGCTGCATTCGATTGCCCGGCGACGCCGCGCGCAAATTCTTCGCCGAGATCCCAATTGGAACGCTGGTGACGGTGAAGTAGATTGCGTCATGCAATCGCGGATGGGCTTTACGTATTGGCAAGATAACGGAATGTGGTTGGGCTACCTCGATGAGTTTCCCGATTACATGACACAGGGGACGAGTCTCGAGGATTTGAAGGAACATCTCCTCGATATTCACAAGGAGATTACTTCCAGGAATATTCCGATTCCACCGCGCCAGCATGCTACTTTGGAAGTAGCGTGAAGCGCCGCGAGCTGAGCAGGAAAATCGAAGAGCAGGGTGGCGTCTTCGTTCGCCACGGCGGCAAACACGATTGGTATCAGAATCCCAGGACGGGAGTTTTTCAGCCAGTCCCGCGACACTCAGAGGTCAACGAAAATTTGGCGCGCAGTGTCCTTCGCAAGCTGGCGAACCCATCACCGCCGGGTGCATAGCGCACGAAAAAGTGCCTGCGTTGACACGATTGTTAACGGCTTTAGCGTTTTCGTCCTCATTTAAAATGCGCAATTTTGCGGAAGACAAAGGGAACGGGAAGGAGTTCGTCTCGCATGCGCCCGGCTATTGGCCGGAGGTCGCACCGGAACTCTGGAACGATTGGAAATGGCAGCTCAAAAACCGAGTCACAACGCTCGGCCAGCTCGAGCAACATGTCGATCTTAGCGACGAAGAGCGCGGCGGCGTTTTGCTCTCCGGCGATAAACTCGCGCTCGCCGTCACGCCGCATTTTTTCAACCTGATCCCGAGCGACAAAAATCCGGACGATCCGATTCGGTGTCAGGTCATTCCGCGGATAGAAGAGACCTGGTCGTCGCCTTACGACATGGCCGATCCGTGCGGTGAAGATTCGCACATGCCGGTGCCGGGTTTGGTTCATCGTTATCCGGACCGCGTGCTGTTTCTCGTGACCGATCGTTGCGCAAGTTATTGCCGATATTGTACGCGCAGCCGGGTAGTCAGCGGCGTCGGCGAACAGGAACTGCACACCGACTTCGAAGAAGCATTCCGTTATCTCGAACAACACACCGAAGTGCGCGACGTGCTCTTGAGCGGCGGCGACGCTCTGATTTTCAGCGACGACAAGATCGACAAGTTGCTCAGCCGGTTGCGCGCAATCCCGCACATCGAGTTTCTGCGCATCGGAACGCGTGTCCCAGTTTTCCTGCCGCAACGGATCACGCCCGAGCTTTGCGCGATCCTGGCCAAACATCATCCGCTCTGGATGAGCGTGCACGTGAACCATCCGCGCGAGCTCACAATTGAAGTGAAAGAAGCGCTCGAGCGCCTTGCCAATGCCGGAATTCCGCTCGGCAACCAAAGCGTCTTGCTCAAAGGCGTCAACGACGATCTCGAAACAATGAAGACGCTCGTGCACAAACTGCTCATGTGCCGCGTCCGGCCGTATTACATCTATCAGTGCGACCTGATTAACGGCTCATCGCATCTGCGCACGTCGGTCGCGAAAGGAATCGAGATCATCGAAGGCTTGCGCGGACACACCACTGGCTACGCCGTGCCGCAATTTGTCATCGACGCGCCCGGCGGCGGCGGCAAAGTGCCGATCAATCCCGGTTACATCCTCTATCACGACAACGAAAAGATCGTCATCCGCAATTACGAAGGGAAAATTTTCGAGTATCCGGAGACCGCCGGCGACCAATCCGTCCAGTTCGCACCGCAGCGCGAGTATCACGACGAGTACTTGTATTCGTAATTGGATGGCGCTGCGCGGTCGGCGCCCTGAAGTCGTCGGACACAGCAGCGCGTGTGTCGCTAAATCGATTGTCGATCTTGGATGCCGTGCCGTGGTAGTATGACGGGATGCCAAATCTGCACACTGCCGAGGGAACAATCGTCTTGATGCAGATTCTTGCTTCTGCATTTCTCGCGATTCTTTTTCTTCAATCGGGCATCGACAAAGTGGTGGACCGGGCCGGCAATCTTGAATTTCTGAAGGGACATTTCGCCAAGAGTCTATTGGCTGGATTTGTTCCTGCGATGGTTTTGGTGCTCACGATTGTTGAGCTCGCAGCCGGAGGCCTTAGCGCGATTGGATGCGCGCTGATCATTTTTACTCGCGATTCGGCGATCGCATTTTACGGCGCGGTCATCTCGGCCATCGCGATCATCGCACTCTTCTTCGGGCAGCGGATGTCAAAAGATTACGCCGGCGCGGCGATTCTCGTTCCCTATTTTCTGCTCACCCTCGTCGCGATTTATTTGTTGGCGCACTGAGACAACCGCAGATTACGCGGATGCTTGTCGTGTCGAGCGAAGTCGAGACATCTCAAGATATTTTCCGAGTAATACCGAGTAATAGTAAGAGATTCCTCGACTCCGCTCGGAATGACAGAAAGGTCAATCTTCTTCTGTCCGGACCCAGTGCACGTAAAGAATCTCGCCGCCGATCACGGTCATCTCGCTGCGCGTTTTGAGGATCTGCGGCTCCGGGATTTTCATGATGTCTTGTGAAAACACAGTGAAATCGGCGAGCTTGCCAACTTCGATTGAGCCTTTGTCGTTTTCCTCAAAGGCGGCGTAAGCGGGCCAGATCGTAAACATTTTGAGCGCCTGCTCGCGCGAGATCGCTTGCTCGGGATGCCAGCCCGCCTTCGCCAAAGCTTCAACCTTTGCTGAAGCTACGGCTGAAGAGTCGGCGGGCAAGCCTTCGCCGTGACCCGGCAACGGCCGACGCGCGACCGCTGCGTAGAATTCAATCATCGGTTCGCCGCGCTCGACCGGCGCATCGGAACCGCCGCAAATGATCGAACCTGATTTCAGGAAACTTTGCCAGGCGTAGGCGCCTGCAAGCCGGTCCATTCCAAGTCGGCTCGGTGCGAAAAATAAATCGCTGATCGCGTGTGACGGTTGCATCGACGGAATGACGCCGAGTTTGGCGAACCGCGGAAGGTCGGCAAGATCGACAATCTGGGCGTGCTCAACTCGCCAGCGCGGTTCGCGAACCTTTCGTTGTTCGGGCGGCACCGCTTTGAACGCAGCCTCGTAAAGATCGAGAATTGTGCGGTTGGCGCGATCGCCGATGGCGTGCGTCTCGACTTGAAGGCCGCGGCGCAGCGCTTCTTCTAACATCGGCTTCAAGTCTTCAGGTTTTTCGGTGAGATAACCCGCGTTGCTTGGAGTCGGCCCGCCCTCGGGCCGTTCTGACGGCGAGCGGCGCGGGGGCGCGCCGGCTCCAGCGGGCGCGTCGCTGTACGGTTTTAGCAAGGCCGCGCCGCGTGAACCGAGCGCGCCGTCGAAGATCACTTTGATCGTGCGCTGGGTGAAGCGGTGATCGTAAGCGTTGATTGTTGGTCCTTCTTTAAAGAACCAATCGACATCCGCGCCGGGTCCGTACACGCAGTTGATGAATCGGATTTTCATCTTACCGGCGGCGTATTGTTTTCGGATAAGATCGACATCTTCCTTGTGGCTGCCGGCGTTCTGGATTTCGCACCAGCCGAGCCCGATCTCGCGATTGATTCCGCGCAGTAGCGCCCCTTCACGCTCCGCTTCAGTTGGTTTCTGAATATTTTTTTCTACGAGGTCCTGGGCGTTATCAAGCAACATGCCGGTGGGTTCGCCTGTTTTTTTGTCTTTTAGAATTTCGCCGCCGAACGGGTTCGGCGTGTTCTTGTCGATCTTGGCGATTTCCAAGGCGGCGCTGTTCACTACTGTGGCGTGACCATCGGCCCGGGTGAGAAAAACCGGATGGTCCGGCGCAATTACGTCCAGATCATTTCTCGTCGGAAACATTGGCGGTTTCCAAAACGTTTCGATCCAGCCGCGGCCGGTGATCCATTTCCCGTGCCCGGTTTGGGCGACGCGGGCCTTTACTTTGGCCAGAAAATCCTCGCGGGTATTTGTCCTCTCGAGATTTAGATTCATCTCCCGCTCGCCGATTCCGAAAATGTGGCAATGCGAATCGGTGAGACCGGGCACGACCGTATGCTCGTGAAGATCGATCACACGCGTCTTTTCGCTCTTGAGTTTCCTGGCGTCTTCATTTGAACCGACGAAGAGGATCCGATCCTTTTTCACCGCGATCGCTTCGGCGTGGGGCTGCTTGTCGTTTACCGTGTAAACGTTTCCGTTCACGAAGATAAGGTCGGCATCCTCAGCGGCGCTCATTTGCGACACCGAAGCGCAAAACAAAGCGAGAGCGCAGCCGAAAGAAATCCGCGCTTTCACTTGACGCTGCGGCGAAGATTTGACGTGATCAGTTTTTGCTAACCCGCCACTTTTCTGTATCGGAGGAATTGGCCGCTTGGTTTTGATCGACATGAGCGTGAATTTTATTTTGCCCAATGAAACCTCGATTCATAGACTCTCCGGGTTGGTTGGAGCAAGCAATTCACCTCAAACTTTACGATCTCTGAGCGAGGCACATCCTAACCTGAACCCTGACTCGTTCTTAGATTGGCGGCCGCGGTTGGGCGGCGAGGGAAGCCGCCGCTGATTTTATGGCGAATTTTTTTCCACGCTGGTGCAACTGGCTGCCACTGCAAATGGCCGTCTCCGGCGTGGTCATTGTCTGCGGGTTGACTGCGGCAACGTGGTACTACGTTACGCCCAAATACACGCGCGTCGGTTACGAGCCGATCCAGCCAGTGCCGTTCCCGCACGACATTCACGTTTCGCAATTGGGGATGGATTGCCGTTATTGCCACAGCTTTGTCGAAGTCGCGGCCCACTCGAATCTGCCGAACACGCAGACGTGCATGAATTGCCATTCGCAAGTGCAAAAGGACAATCCAAAACTCGAGCCGGTGCGGGTGAGCTGGAAAACGGGCAAGCCGATTGAGTGGGTGCAACTCCATCGCACGCCTGATTACGTTTTTTACAATCACGCGGCGCACGTCAATCGCGGGATCAGTTGTTTTAGCTGCCACGGGCCGGTCAACCACATGCCGGTCGTTTATCACGCCAAGCCCCACAGCATGGCCTGGTGTCTTGAATGCCATCGGCATCCGGAAAATTTTCTGCGGCCGGACGACCAGATTTTCAATCTTGATTGGAAGACGGACGACGTGAAACCGGCGGAATTCGTCGCGAAATACGGACAACCGAGCGATGCGAGCGAAGATTTTTCGAAGAAGAAGAAACTGACGCAGACCGAGATCGGCCAGACGCTGAAAGAGCGCTGGAACATTCAGCCGCCGACCAATTGCCAGGGGTGCCACCGATGAAACGGATCTATCAACATCCGCCGGAACCGACGACCGGAAAAAAATACTGGCGCAGTCTCGGCGAATACAGCAACACGCCGGAATTTCGCGAGTGGCTCGAGCGCGAATTCCCGGCCGGCGCGTCCGAGCTAGATGAGGGCGAGTGGTCGCGGCGCGACTTTTTGAAATTGATGAGCGCGTCGATGGCGCTGGCTGGAGTTGGCCTGACCAGCTGCCGCCGGCCCGAAGCGCACCTGGTTCCTTTCACGAAAAGCGTGGAGTGGACGATTCCGGGTAAGCCGCTTTTCTACGCGACGGCCATGCCGCGACGAACCGGCGCGATTCCACTCGTCGTGACCACCCATGACGGACGGCCGACCAAACTCGACGGCAACCCGCTGCATCCCACGAGCGCAGGCGCGACGGACGCGATGGCGCAGGCCGCAGTCCTCGATCTTTACGATCCATTCCGGTCGAAACGCTTCGCTCACGATGGAAAGATGGTGGAGCGCGCAGAGTTCGAAGCGTACATCGACAAGCTGCGATCGAAGATTTCGACAACTGGGGGCGATGGTCTGGCGTTTCTGGTCGAAGAAGTTCATTCGCCGACGCGCGAAAGGTTACGCCGCGAGTTGGAAAAAACTTGCCCGAAAATGCGCTGGGCCGTTTACGAACCGGCGCTGAGCGATGCGCAGAACTACGCTACCCGCATCTGCTTCGGCGAGAATTCGCGACTCGTTCCGCATTTCGAGCGCGCCGACGTGGTGCTGGCGCTGGACAGCGATTTTCTCGACTGCGGCGAAGGCGACATCGCCTCGGTGCGCGCGTTTACTTCACGGCGTCGTGTTCGCACCGCGAAAGACGCGATGAACCGCCTTTATGTCGTTGAAAATCGCTTCACGCTTACCGGCTCGATGGCCGATCATCGCTTGCGTTGCGCGGCCAGCCAGATTCCGACGGTTGCGTATGCGTTAGCCAAGGAGATTGCGAGCGCTACCGGCGATGCAGGATTAAATTCGCTGCTCGGCAAAATTGAGCCGGGCGGAACCGAAGAATTGGATGAGGAATGGATCGCGGAAGCGGCGAGCGACCTCGCTTCCAAAGCGGGCGCGAGTCTGATTTTGGCCGGGTCGCATCAGCCGGTGGCGGTGCAGTTGCTCGCTTACGGAATGAACGCGGCGCTCAAAAATCTCGGGCACACCGTTGTTGTCCGTGAATTTGCGCGCAACCCGAACACAGAAAGCATTCTCCAACTGGCCGATGAAATTTCCGATGGCCAGATCAAGCAGCTTTTCATTTTCGGCGGCGATCCGGTTTTCAATGCGCCGCGCGGATTGGCGCAGAATAATGAAACGAAAGAGCCGCTGGACTGGGCTGATTTGCAAAAGAAAGTGCCGGAAGTCGTGCGGCTTGGTTATCACGAGGACGCGACTTCGGCGCTGAGTCACTGGCATGTGCCGGCAGCGCATTTTCTCGAATCGTGGGGAGACGCGCTTACTTCGGACGGCAAGTATTTGTCGATCCAACCCATGATTCTGCCGCTTTTTGGCGGCCTCTCGGAGATCGAAGTGATGAATTTGTTGCTTGGCATCGCGAAAGTGGAAGGACCGGAGCTTGTTCAGGAAACATTTCGCACGACCAAGCCGCCGGGCGATTTTCAAACGGCGTGGTCGAAATTATTGCGCGACGGTTTCACTGGGCACATTCCGCTGCGCGATCGGCCGCCTAATTTCAACGGAAACTCCGCCGCCGATCTCGCGCACGGTCTTTGGGCAACGACGCCGGTGCCGACTGCGGAGTCGCCCGAGATTGTTTTTGTACGCAGTTACGGGATCGATGACGGCCGTTACACCAGCAACGGCTGGTTGCAGGAATTGCCCGATCCCATCACCAAGCTGACCTGGGACAACGCCGCAATGATGAGTCCTGATTTTGCAAAGAGTCTGAGCGTGGAGACGGGCGATCTCATTCAAATCGAAGTTACGGAGACGGCGCGGGACGCGAAGGATCAACCGATCAAACGCGAGCTGGTCATCGCCGCGCTCGTGTCGCCGGGGCACGCGGAAAATTCAATTACCATTCCGCTCGGTTATGGGCGCAAAATGCCGGGTCTCGAGCTGCTGCCCTACGCGGGCGCAGCAGTTGCAGCGAAACCGGAAGTCGCGGAGCAAACCGGCTTCAACGCCTACCTTTTGCGCACGGCTTCGAATCCGCATTTTATCGTGGCCGACGCCAAAAGGATTGAAGGCGTGCGGGTCACAAAGGTCGGAAAGAAATATCCGCTCTCCATTACGCAAGAACATTGGAGCATCGAGGGGCGCGGCCTCGTGCGCGAGGCGACGCTCGAGCATTACCGGGAAGACAACGGGTTCGTGAAAAAAATTGCGGGCGATGACGAATTGCCACCGCGATTACCGTCGCTTTACAGTCATCCGGGGCTGAACGCGCCGCAGCAGTGGGGGATGAGTGTGGATCTTAACGTCTGCACCGGTTGCAGTGCGTGCGTCATTGCCTGCCAGGCTGAGAATAACATCCCCGTGGTCGGCAAATTACAAGCCAGCCACGGCCGGACGATGCATTGGATCCGGATCGATCGCTATTACGCGAGCGCGAAACCGTTCGACCAGGACAATGGCGATTGGCCGGAGCATCCCGAGGTCGTGCATCAACCGATGATGTGCCAGCATTGCGAAAACGCGCCGTGCGAAACGGTCTGCCCGGTCAACGCGACCATTCACAGCGAGGACGGCCTGAACGTGATGGCCTACAACCGGTGCGTCGGCACCCGTTATTGCGCGAACAACTGCCCATTCAAGGTGCGGCGCTTTAATTTCTTCGATTACAACCAGCGGCCGGTGGGCAAAAAGAAAATCGCCGGCCAGTTCGGCATTTACGAAGAATACTTTGCGCCCTTCACCAAGAAAGGCGCGCCCGACATTGTGAAGATGCAGAAAAATCCAAACGTGACTGTGCGAATGCGCGGGGTGATGGAGAAATGCACGTTCTGCGTCCAACGGATCGAGGAAGCGAAAATCGCGGCGCACGTGCATGCGGGGGCCTCGAGCAACACGCGCATTCCGCGCGACTCATTCACAACGGCGTGCGCGCAAGCTTGTCCGACCGAAGCGATTGTTTTTGGCGATATCAGCGACCCGGAAAGCCATGTCTCGAAAATCAAACAGCAGGACCGCAATTATCGTTTACTCGAATATTTAAACGTGAATACGCGGACGAGTTATCTCGCGCGCATTCGCAATCCAAATCCGAAAATGCCCGACGCCGGCGACATCGGCGTCGCCAGCCCGGAGGGGAAAGCGTGATGAATTTTGGATTTTGGATTTTGGATTTTCGATTGAGACGTGGTCACTGCGCCATTTCACATCTCAAAGATCGACAGCCCGCAAGATCGACAATCGCTTTCGAACAATTGGCAATTGGCAATCTGCAATCGGCAATCTGAAATGGACGGAGCACCCTCAGCACCAGACGTGATCGAAGACGAAGCGGAGAGCTCGGTCGAGAAGCCGCTGGCGCGGCCGCCGCTGGTTTTGCACCGGCGCAATTTCAGTTGGCTGACGGAGCGAATCTCCGGCGTGATCGAGCAACCGGCGCCGCGCTGGTGGTGGGTTTGCTTCACCATCACGGGCACGATCGCGATGTTCGGTTTGTTTTGTCTCGGCTACCAAATCTCCACCGGTGTCGGCACATGGGGATTGAATCACCCAGTGGGCTGGGCATGGGACATCACGAATTTCGTTTTCTGGATCGGTATCGGACACGCCGGCACGTTGATCTCGGCGATTTTATTTTTGCTCCGGCAAAAATGGCGGACGTCGATCAACCGTTCCGCCGAAGCGATGACACTGTTCGCAGTGATGTGCGCGGCGATCTTTCCCGGCGTGCACGTTGGCCGCGTTTGGATGGCATGGTATCTCGCGCCGATACCGAATGCATTCGGGATCTGGCCGAATTTCCGCAGCCCATTGATGTGGGACGTGTTCGCGGTCTCGACCTATTTCACGGTCTCGGTTTTATTTTGGTACACCGGATTAATTCCAGATCTGGCAACGCTGCGGGATCGCGCGACGACGAAGATCAAAAAATTCCTGTTCGGAGTTTTCGCCTGCGGCTGGCGCGGTTCGAACCGTAACTGGCGGCATTACGAGATGGCGTATCTGCTTCTGGCCGGACTTTCCACGCCGCTGGTGCTTTCAGTGCACAGCGTGGTCTCATTCGACTTCGCGACGTCGATTTTGCCAACCTGGCACACGACAATTTTCCCGCCTTACTTCGTGGCCGGCGCGATCTTTGGCGGATTTGCCATGGTGCTGACGTTGATGATTCCGGCGCGCGCCATGTTCAAACTGCACGACATCATTACTCCGCAACACATCGACAAGATGGCGAAGATCATTTTGTTGACCGGCTCGTTTGTGTCCTATGCCTACGCCATGGAGTTTTTCGTGGCGTGGTACAGCGGCAATTCCTACGAAAAGTTCGCGTTTTGGAACCGCATCTTCGGTCCTTACTGGTGGTACTGGTGGGTGGGCATGTTGTTTTGCAACGTGCTTTCGCCGCAATTGTTCTGGTTCCGGTGGTGCCGCCGCAATGTCTTCGTCGTTTACTTCGTCTGCATGTGCGTGAACGCCGGGATGTGGTTCGAGCGGTTCATCATCATCGTCGGCGGATTGCATCGCGATTTCATTCCGTCCTCCTGGGGAATGTTTTACCCGACCTGGGTCGATATCTGGACGTTCGTCGGTACGCTCGGAATTTTCACATCGCTCTTTCTGCTTTTTGTTCGCTTCCTGCCGATGATTGCAATGTCAGAAATTAAAATCGTATTGCCGGAAGCAGACGCCCATTACGGATCGGGAAATGGCCAACATCCCGCGATTTCGGGCGGACAGGAGCGGACATGAAAACGCCGTCCGGCCACGAAGTTTACGGAATCGGGGCGGAGTATCCGAGCGCGGCCGCTGTTTATGAAGCAGCGAAAATGGTGCGCGACGCCGGCTTCAAACGCTGGGACGTGCATTCGCCGTTCCCGATCCACGGAATGGACGAAGCGATGGGCTTGGGAAAATCGTGGCTGAGCGCGGTAGTGCTGGCGGGGGGCATTTCCGGTTTGCTTACCGCCCTCGTTTTGGAATTTGGGCCGTCTTCAATTCTCTATCCGCTGGTCGTGCACGGCAAGCCGACCAATTTTTTCACGGTGCCGGCGTTTTTCCCGATCATGTTTGAGATGACCGTCCTCTTCTCCGCCTTCGCCGCATTTTTCGCGGTGCTGATCATGAATGGTCTGCCGCGCCCGCATCATCCGATTTTTAACTGGGACCGTTTCAGCCGCGCCACCAATGACGGCTTTTTCATTGTGATTGAAGCGCGCGATCCCCGCTTCACCGAGATGGAAGCGCGCGAGCTACTCGAGAGAAGCGGCGGTCAACACATCACTATCGTCCACGAAGACTGAATATGTTGCGCGGCTTCTTCCTAATTTGTCTTCTTTTTACGATTGCGCTCGTCGCTGTCTTCGGATTTCGCGGCCAGAAAAGTACAGGCCCGCCCCTGGAAGTTTTTCCGGACATGGTGCGGCAGCAGAAGGTCAAGGCGCAGGCGCCGCTGAATTTTTTCGCGGACGGCCGCGGACCGCGCGTGCCTGTCGCTGGAACGGTGCCGATCGGTTACGAAATGCCGAATCCGAAAAATTCATCACCGGCTGGCGCGCAGCAACGGCTCGCCTTCAGCGTCGGCACCGATTATTCCAACACCGGGAAAATGGGCGATCATTGGGGCACGGGAATTCCGATTCCAGTTACGCCCGATTTGATCGAGCGCGGACGGCAGCGCTTCAACATCACTTGCGCGATGTGTCATGGCGCGACCGCGGCGGGCACAGGCATCACCAAACAATACGGTCTGGCGACGGTCGTCACTTTGCAGGATGACCGCATCCGCAACATGGCCGACGGCGAGATTTTCAGCACGATCACGAACGGCAAGAACACGATGATGGCTTACGGCTCAAACATCACGGTGAGTGATCGCTGGGCGATTATCTGTTACTTGCGGGCCCTGCAGCGCAGCCAGATGGCCGCGATTGTTGATGTACCACCGGAGCATCGCGCCGAATTGGAAAAGCCGGCTGAGACGAAGCCCGAAACCAAACCGGAGCCGCCGAAGAAATGAGCGATCGATCACAAGCCATGCCTGCTCCGGAGGGCGAATATTTCGAGAGCGCTCGTTTCTCGGGTCTTTCCATATTGCTTGGACTGATTGCATTTGTGGCTTTGGCGCTGTGCGGCGCCGGGGCCGCGATCGATCCGACGCAGCTGAGCTTTTCCTGGCTGTTTGCGTTCGCATTTTACTTCACCCTCTGCGCCGGCTGCTTTTTCTGGACACTTGTTCATTACGCGACGGACGCGGAATGGTCCGTGGTCGTGCGCCGCCAACTCGAAAACATCGCCGTGCTTCTCGCGGTCATGGCTGTGTTTTTCCTGCCGATCCTGTTCCTTCGACATCATCTCTACGAGTGGATGAACATCCCGCCGGGTAAAGAGGCGACGCTCGACTCCAAGCGTGCCTACTTAAATTGGAATTTCTTCGTTGTGCGCGCTGTTGTGTTCTTCGGATTTTTTATCATCGCATCGCAGTTACTCCGGCGCCTCTCAGTGCGGCAGGACAAGGATGGCAACCCGAAATTCACGATCTGGATGCGGAAGGTTGCCTTCGCCAGTCTTCCGATGTTTGCGCTTTTTCTTACTTTCGGCGCCTTTGATTGGCTGATGAGCCTGAACTACCACTGGTTCTCCACCATGTTCGGCGTTTACATTTTCGCCGGCACGGCCGGCAGTTCGATGTCGCTGCTCGTGCTCGTGATTACAGCGTTGCGCAACGCCGGTTATCTAAAAGACGTCGTTACCAAAGAGCATTATCACATCATGGGGAAATGGATGTTCGCCTTTTGCGTGTTCTGGGCCTACATCGGCTTCGGCCAATACATGCTCATCTGGTATGCGAACATGCCAGAGGAGACGCAATACTTTCTTATCCGAAACACCGAGTCCTGGTGGACCTTGAGTATGTTGCTGGTGATCGGGCGGTTCTTCGGACCGTTTGCGATTTTACTTCTGCAGTCGATCAAGAAACATCCGCACCAGCTTTGTTATGTCGCGGGCTGGATCGTGTTCATGCAGATGCTCGACATGTACATCGTCGTCTTGCCGGTCCTGCACGGAACCGGGGTGCATTTAAGCCTGTGGGATTTTATGCCGCTCGTTGGCATCGGCGCGGCGCTCGCTTTTGTTTATCTTCGCATCGTAGGCAAAACCTCGCTCTTCCCCGTGCGCGATCCGCGCCTGGTTGAATCGCTAAAACTGGTGAACTGACATGGCCGCCGCCGAATCACTCCGCCAAG
>WNFR01002061.1_pt1 | contig 24186 bp, 22 predicted proteins | sample 5400221 | NCBI WGS metagenome assembly WNFR01 (sample SAMN13153357, study PRJNA577476) | soil metagenome | isolation source: 40 cm soil under Madrone tree | place: USA:California | collected 2016-06-14 | reverse complement strand
ACGTCGCATCTCTTTTTCTGGTTGCTGGCGATTGTGCTTTTTTACATTCCGCAAGCCGCGGTCGTCATCTATTTGAACCGCCTCATGCCGCTCGAAGGCGGTATTTACCAATGGGCGAAACTCGGTTTCAACGAGTTTGCCGGATTCATGGTGGCGTGGAATCTCTGGCTACTCTCGATCACCGTGATCGCTTTGGGTGGAATGTTTATGACGACCAATCTCTCCTACGCCATAGGTGCGCCCTGGATGCCGAACAGCAAACTCTGCGTGTCGCTCATCAGTTGCGCACTCGTCGCTGGTCTTGGTTGGACCGGAATTCGCGGCTTGTCTTTAGGGAAATGGGTGCACAATACCGGCGCGTTCGCCATGTTTCTGGCCTACGGCGCCCTCATCGTTTTGCCGTTCGTCAGTCTTGCGCGCGGCGAGCTGACGCAATATCACCCGCTCCAGATCGCCGCGCCTGCGATGTCGATCTTTTACTGTTTCAACATCTTCAGCAAACTGGCTGTTGGCGGATTGAGCGGATTTGAGTACGTCGCGATCCTGGCAGGGGAAGCGCGCGCCCCGGCGCGCAATATCGGCCGCTCGGTCATGATCGCGTCGCCATTGATCGCAATCATGTTCATTTTCGGCACCAGCTCCGTTTTGGCTCTCGTCGGAAATAATCAAATCGATCTCATTGGTCCGGTGCCGCAAACGTTGCGACTGGGCTTCCGTTCTTTTCCAATCGCCGGCGCCATCGCTTCGGTGGGGATTTTGATGATGACCGTTCGATCTATTTCAGCAACAAGCGTTCATCTTACAGGCAGCTCGCGGCTGCCGATGGTTGCTGGCTGGGACCGGCTCTTGCCGGATTGGTTCTCGCGTTTACATCCCCGCTACAAAACGCCGATCAATTCGATTTTCTTCGTGGGCGCCATCACCCTTGTAATTGCGATAGCGAGCCAGATCGGCGCTGGAATCCAGGAAGCATTCCAACTCGTGGACAACGCCGCCAACGTTTTCTACGGAATTGTTTATCTCGTTTTGTTCGCTATCCCGATTGCCGGCGCGAGCGCTGTGCGACAAGGTGCACGGCTTTGGTTGCGAATCGCCGCGATCTGCGGCTTCGCTGTCTCCTTGCTGGCGATCTTCTTCACTGTCTATCCGATCATCGATGTGCCGAGCCGGCTGATTTTCGCGGCCAAAATCATCGGCGTGACCGTGATTGCAAACGTGATCGGCCTTACGATTTTTCTGATCGGCGAGAGTCGTCGTCGTGCCGCGACTCCTTAGCACAACTTTCCTCGACCCAGTGCAGGTAAGCCGGCAATCCCGAGGCGACTGAAAAGAAGACTATTTCCGGAACTTCGTAAGGATGGAGCGATTTCAGCGTCTCCTGAAAAGTGGATTGTCGATCTTCGTTCAGCTTAAAAAGGACGAGCGTCTCATTTCCAGTTTCGATTTTCTCTTTCCAACGGTAAATGGATTCGACCGTCGGCAAAATGTTAGCGCACGCCGCGAATTTTTTCGTAACTAACTCCTGCGAAATGCGCCGCGCTACTTCGACATCCGGAAACGTGCTCAGTGCAAGCAGAACTTTCCCGGCCATTCTTCAGGTCAAGACCGCGGCAGTTTGCCGGCAGATCCATCCGCCGCCGAACACGACATCGTCATCGTATAAGACGGCAGCTTGTCCCGGCGTAACCGCGCGCTGCGGTTCGTGCAAACGAATGCGGGCGCGATTGTTCTCTAACGGCGTGACCGTCGCGCTCGTCCCAGGATGGTTGTAACGAATCTTGACTGCAAGATCGGTATCTTCAGTCGCGCCCGCCGACGCGATCCAATTTATCCGATCGATTTCGAATTCGTCGCAAATCAAGTCGTCTGCATCGCCGACAATCACACGGTTGGTCTGCACATCGAGATCGACTACATAGCGCGGTTGCGTCGAGCCGCCGGGCAAGCCTTTGCGCTGACCAATCGTGAAAAGCTCGATCCCTTCATGTTGACCCACAAAATTCCCATCGACATCGTAAATCTCGCCGCGATGAAATTCGTTCTCGCCCAGGTGCGAACGCAGAAATGCTTTGTAATCATTACCTGGGACAAAGCAGATCTCCTGACTGTCGATCTTGTCCGCGACCTTCAAGCCTAACGAGTGCGCGATCTCGCGGATTTGCGGCTTCAACATTGATCCGAGCGGCGTAAGCGCATGACGTAATTGCGTCTGGCGGAGACTAAACAAAAAATAGGACTGGTCCTTGCGCGGATCGACGCCTTTGCGCAACACCGCACGATCGCGGCCAGTGGTCGGTTCTCTTTGATGCTCGATGATCGCATAGTGGCCGGTCGCGATATAATCGCAGCCGAGCGCCTGCGCTTTTCCCCAAAGATTTCCGAACTTGAGTTTCTCATTGCACATGACGCACGGATTCGGGGTGCGCCCAGCCTGATATTCGCTCGCGAAATAATTGATCACGGTCTGCTCGAACTGGTCGGTCTCATCGACCACGTAATGCGGAATACCTAACGAGTGCGCGACGCCGCGCGCATCCGCCACCGCTTGCGGGCCGCAACACTTGTCCTCCGCGCGCGAGATGCAATCTTGCGGCCATACTTTCATGGTCACGCCGATTACCTCGTAGCCCTGCTCGCGCAATAAATAAGCGGCAACGCTGGAGTCCACTCCACCGCTCATCCCGAGGAGAACGCGCTGCTTTTTCATTTGAGCGATCAATTTCGGTGAAGTAGCAATTCAGTCAACGTATGCTGTAGTCGCCTTGCTCTGGCGAGACGCTTTATTCCATCTATTTCGCGGCGACTGAGCGCCGTGACTACAGCGTTTCCGGCAGTCATAGACTGCTGCTACAATCTCGCCGACACGCTTACAAACTGACTCGCGCGCAAAGTAAAACGCCATGGATGATGCGCCGAGCGCGTGATGCCAATCCGCGCGTCCGCCACAACATCGACAATCGGATTTGCCGACCGAACGAAACAATGGCGCGGACCATCGCACAAATCCATTTCATGATGTCGATCGGTGATCTCGAGCGCTTGCGTGAGTTTTCCCGGTCCCGAGCAAAGGCGCTTTTTATCGTCCATGCCGCGGCGTTTTTTCATCACCTCAAACCCGCGAATCGGTTCAATCGCGCGAATCAAAACAAAACCATTCGCTTCGCCTTTTACGAGCACATTTAACATCCAATGCGCGCCGTAACTGAAATAAATGTAGGCGGCGCCAGCCTGGTTTCGTTCGACAAACGCCCGCGTGCTTGGGCGTGAAAAGGTATGACAAGCCTCATCGTTCTCCGCAAAATACGCTTCGGTCTCAACGATGATCCCCGCACATTTTCCCCAGACGAGCTCCGCAGCAATCAGTTCGCGTGCGCAAGTAAGCGGGTCCCGCCGAAAAAACGCCCGCCCAATGATCTTTTCTTTCATCAGCGCCTGGCCCCTTCTCTCGAGGCAAACGGCGCGCAATGCAGTCGTCCGCCTCAAAAAGTTTTTGCTTTGTAAAAGACCCGTAATGTCACGTCGCATGCCACCGCTTTGCCATCGCGAAATGCCGGAATAAACTTGGCATTGCGAAAGTCGCCCAGAGCTGCGTCCGCAAACCCGAGAACCGGTGGCTCTTCCGAAAGCACTTTCATGTCCTGAAGATTGCCGATGGCGTCAATTTTTAGCTTAAGCTGGACAACGCCATCCACCACAACCGGCGTATTTTCGTTTGGATAATGAAAGCCGCTAAACTTCGATTCCGGCCCAAAAAAAGGCTGCGGCCCAATAAAGTCGGCTTCTTTTTTTAGTTCTTCCGGTTCCTGATTGGAAAAAATGCGCAGCCGCGGTTTTCCATCGATTACTGCAAAAGTGACCGTGCCGTAATAAATGGCGTCCACCGGTCGATGATTATAAATGGCCGGGATGAATTTGGGATCGGACGCCGGCGAGAGTTTCTTTTGCAGTTCTTGTCTGAGTAGATCCGAATCCGGTGTGCCGGTATAGACGCCGCTCCACTCTAATTCGCCATTTTTCTTCACCGAGCAGATGAACGTGACCAGCCCGTCCTTCTGGCCTTTCTTAACCAAGTCCTGCGTGTCGATGCGATCGATCAAAGAATTTGGACCTTTCCCGAGCAAAACCGGACGGTACGTTGGCAAACCGGCTGTCTGTGTGGATGGAATATCGGTTACCTGTGCCCTCGCAAGATCGACAATCGATAACAAGGCCAGCAGCAAAAAGACGAACGTGCGCATGGGCAGATACGCAAGCGGAGCGCGTCGCTTTTGCAAGGCCAAAGTCGTGAACTTAAGCAGCGGCGGCCAAGTGATTGCTAGCCGCAATTCTGCGCACCACCTTGTGCCGCCGGAAATAATCGATGAGCGCGTCGCGAGTTTGTACATCATGCATGACGCAGTTGGCCGATGGCGTCTCAAGCAAAGCACGGAGTTTCATAAAACGATGGCCGGCGCTGCGCGAGTCAAACGTATTGAATGCAATCGTATATCTTTTATCTCGCTCAAGTGGCCGTCCGTCGGCGAGCGTCATTGAATTGATGCGGCGATCATAACCGCGCCCTTCTGTTGCAATATTGAATCCAAGTAAATTCCGGCCTTCGTGGCTCACGTAAACCTCCTCCATGATCGACTTGATTTCATCTGGCACGAGCTCGGCCGTGACCAGATAGTTTTCGTAGGGGATGATGGTCCAGATGTCGCTCACGGTTTTCGGGCCGACGATGAAATTATTCTTCTCGTCAAAAACGCCGTGCATGGCGCCACTGATTGAGATGCCTCTTTCTTGCAGCGATTCCATGATTGCCGCACCGATTAATCGTTCAACGTCACTCGGCTTGCCGGGATGGCCGCGCGCGCCAAGAGTTTCAGCCAAATCGCCGATCGGTTGCGCGAGCGCGGCATTTGATTCGTCCAGCTGCGCTTTCGTTCGGGAAATAACCACATGATCAGGATGGAAACGGTTGTCCATCAATTCGCAATGCGCTTGTCGATGCAGCAGTTTTTTTGAATTACGATCGAAGACAAGATCGACATGGCCGACGTGAATGCCGAAATGGTCGGATTGGGTCAAAAGCACGCCGTTGGTCATGCGACTTGGGATCGGTTGATGCGTATGACCGGCTATGAAAACAGAGGTCTCGGGAAATTCGGAAGTCAACATCATCACGCTGTTCGCGAAATCGTCGCCACCAGTGCGCGCTTTTAGACCCATGTGGCCGCTGAGCACGATCGCGTTCGCGCCTTCGCTTTTTGCCTTCGCAATCGCACGCCGCACCGGCTCAACTGGATATTGGAAATCAATTCCACGCGCAAATTCCGGCCGAAACCAGAACGGCATCCCTGGGGTTGTGGCTCCGATAATCGCGATCTTGATCCCCGCAATTTCCTTCAAAATGTAGGGCTGGATTTTCGAGAAAGGATTTTTCGCATCCGAAATTTCGCCGGCCGGTCTTCCTTCCAGCAACGTGTTCGCGGCCAGGACCGGCATTGTCGATCTTGCGACCGCGTGGGAGAACGGTTCGATTCCCCAATCGAACTCGTGATTTCCAATGATCCACGCGTCGTATTTCAAATAGTTGAAAAGGTCGATCATCAACTCGCCCTTGCTGCGCAAACCGACGTCGGTGCCTTGGTAGACGTCGCCCACATCGATCAGGATCGAGTTCCGATTTTGCCGCCGCCAGCGGCGTATTTGCGTCACACACCGTGCCAATCCGCCGAGATCAGCATTTCCGTTGTAATCGACTGTCGGCAAAATGTGCCCGTGCAGATCAGTCGTGTGCAGGATTGAGATGGTGACTGTCTCTGGGTTCAGCGTCTCGACTGCACGCGCAAACGACGGTGTGGCACAAAGAAGTCCAGCTTGACTGATCGTCTTGAGAAACGCTCGGCGGCTGAGCGATTTCATGATCCAGAACTATCCGAAATTGTCGTGCGCTACAATTCCCTTAATGCAAAATTGAGCGAATGTTCGAGCTCGAAGGCATTGACCATGTCGCCTTGTCGGTACGCGATGTCGAGCGTTCTGCACAATGGTACATCGAAGTCCTGGGTTTCGAGCGACGTCATGACGGAATGTGGAACGGCGTACCAACTTTTATCGGAACGGGCACAACCGCAATTGCGCTTTTTCCCGCTCGCACATCCAATTCAAAAACTGCGGCGCACGGAGACGAGATCAAGATATTGCACCTGGCCTTTCGCGCCGATCACAAGAGCTTCCTTGCTGCACAAGAAGAATTCAAACGGCGCGGAGTCAAATTCTATTTCCAAGACCACGAGATTTGCCGCTCGATCTATTTTCGCGACCCCGATGGCCACGAACTCGAGATCACGACGTACGAATTGGACGCCTAAGAGCGCGGTGCAGCTTCACCAACTGTCGCAGCTAATTCTGTAATTACGCGACGCGGCCGCAGCAGTTTTTGTATTTTTTACCGCTACCGCAGGGACACGGCTCGTTACGGCCGACTTTTGGCAAGGAGCGGCGAACAGGAAGATCGATGGTCATCTCGCCCGCGCCGTCGCCGTCGGCAGCGACCCCCGCCATTGCGCCGACCGGCTGAGGTTGTCGTGCACGCGCCGGCGCGTTCGCGGTTGGCGCAGTTGGCGCATGTTCGCGAAGCAAAAATTGCGGCAGCGTGGCCAGAAAATTTTCGAACGCCTGCAAGTTCGAGGTGCTGCGGAAAAGATTGTTCAGCACTTCATTTTTAATGTTCGCCATTAGCTCGACGAACATGTCATAAGCCTCCGTCTTGTACTCAATGAGCGGATCTTTCTGCGCATAACCACGGAGGTAAACGCCTTCGCGCAACGCATCCATCGCGTAGAGGTGCTCCTGCCAGAGACGGTCGATTGCGTTCAAAATAATATAACGCTCGAGACTTTTCACCGCGGTCGGTTCCTCATGACTCGATTTTCGCTCATACGCGTCCTTGATCTTTTCGATTAGGACCTGCGTATTTTCATCGACCGTGCGGGTCTCGAATTGCGCTTTTTCTTTGGTCAGGCCGAGCGGAAACGTCGTATTTACCCAATGGATGAGGCCTGCGTAGTTCGGTTCATCGTCCGCGATATACTCCTTCACTTTGGCCGGCACCGCTTCGTCGATCACTTCGTAGATGAGCGTGCGCGGTTCCTCGGAATCGATCGTCTCGTTGCGATAAGTGTAAACGACTTCACGCTGATTGTTCATCACGTCGTCGAAATCGAGCGTGCGTTTTCGGATCAGGTAATTGCGTTGTTCGACGCGCTTTTGCGCGGTCTCGACCGACTTGTTCAACCAACGATGTTCGAGCTCCTGGCCTTCCTCCAGCCCGAAGCGCTCCATGATTCTCGTCATGCGATCGGCTGCGCCAAAGTTGCGCATGAGGTCGTCCTCGAAGCTCACGTAAAAGCGGGAACTGCCCGGATCGCCCTGGCGCGCGCAACGCCCGCGTAATTGTCGATCTATCCGCCGCGCTTCGTGCCGCTCCGTACCGATGACGTAAAGTCCGCCGCGGGCCGCCACCCGGTCGCCCAATTTAATGTCCGTGCCACGGCCGGCCATGTTCGTCGAAATTGTGACCGTGCCCGGTTGACCGGCACGGGCCACGATCTCCGCCTCCTGCATATGAAATTTCGCGTTCAAGACATTGTGCGGAATTTTCTCGCGCTTAAGCATTCGGCTGAGTAACTCCGACGCTTCCACACTCACCGTGCCGACCAGCACCGGCTGTTCCCTGGTGTGGCAATCTCTAATTTCATTGATGACCGCGTTGTATTTTTCCCGGCGCGTTTTGTAGATCCGGTCGTTGGAATCTTTGCGCGCCACGGGACGGTTCGTTGGGATGACGTTGACGTCGAGTTTGTAAATGTCGTGAAACTCGGCCGCTTCGGTCTCGGCCGTGCCGGTCATGCCGGCCAGTTTCTGGTAGAGCCGGAAATAATTTTGAATCGTGATCGTCGCCAGCGTTTGCGTTTCGCGATCGATCTGCACGCCTTCCTTCGCTTCGACCGCTTGATGCAAACCGTCGCTCCAGCGGCGCCCGGGCATTTTGCGGCCGGTGAATTCATCGACAATCACGACTTTGTTCTCCTCGATCACGTACTGGACATCTTTCTCGAACAAGCAGTAGGCGCGCAGCAATTGCGAGATGTTATGAATACGCTCCGCCTGCGCATCGCAATGTTCCTGTCGCTCGGTCTTCGCGCGCTCTTTTTCTTCGTCGGAAAGATCGGGATTGAGATCGATTTCCGTAAATTCATTGATCAAATCCGGGAGCACGAATGCATTGGGATCGTCCGGATTTAAAAAGGCCCGACCCTGCTCGGACAGATCGGATTCGTTCGATTTCTCATCGATGGTGAAGAAAAGTTCCTCCTTGAGCGCGAACAATTCCTCCTTGCGCGTGTCCTGGTAAAAAGTGAGCTCGGCTTTGTCGATGGCTCGGCGTTTATCGGGATCTTCCATCATGCGGAGCAGTTGTTTGTTGCGCGGCTGCCCCAGTTTCACTTTGAACATGAGACGCCCGCCGGTTTCCACATCGCCCTGTTCGAATTTCTCGATCGCTTCGCTCGCCAGCCGATTGCAAAGCATGTTTTGCTTTCGCACCAATTGTTCGATCAGCGGTTTCCACTTGTCGTATTGATGGGTCGAAACTGTAGCTGGGCCGCTGATGATCAGCGGAGTGCGCGCTTCATCGATCAGGATGGAATCGACTTCATCGACAATCGCGTAATGGTAGCCGCGCTGAACCTGCTGCTCGCGCGTCGTGGCCATGCCGTTATCGCGCAGATAATCGAATCCAAACTCGCTGTTCGTTCCATAAGTAATGTCCATCGCATACTGTTCGCGACGGACGTTCGGCTCTTGATCGTGTTCAATGCAGCCGACGGTGAGCCCGAGAAAATCGTAGAGCTGACCCATCCATTCCGCGTCGCGCCGCGCCAGATAATCATTCACCGTCACCAGATGTGCGCCGCGACCGGTAAGCGCATTGAGATAAAGCGGTAACGTCGCCACCAATGTCTTGCCTTCGCCCGTCGCCATCTCCGCGATTCGTCCACGATGCAAAACTACTCCGCCGAGTAATTGCACGTCGAAATGCACCATGTCCCACCTCATCGGCTGGTCGCAGACGGTAAAACTATGTTGTCGATCTTTCAGACGGCGGGCCGCGCTTTTTACAACCGCAAACGCTTCCGGCAAAATCTCGTCCAACCGCTTCCACTGGTTCTCAAGGTCGGGAATTTTCGCCAGTTCTTCCTTCCACACCGCGGTTTTCGCGCGCAAGGCCTCGTCAGACAAGTTCTTGAATTGCTCATCGAACTCGTTGATGCGGCGCACAATCGGCATCAGGCGCTTAAGCTCGCGCTGATTTTTCGAGCCTAGTATTTTCTTTAAAATCCAACCAACCATTTCATTGCTAATATCGACGAGATTCCGTCATTTGTCATTCCGCGCGCAGCCGCTAAGATCGCTCGATGAAGAAAATTATTTCCACAAGCGAAGCCCCCGCCGCGGTCGGCCCCTACTCGCAGGCCGTACGCGTTGGATCGACAATCTACTGCGCCGGACAAATTCCGCTCGATCCAAAAAGCGGCCAGATCGTTGCAGGAGATATTGGCGCGCAAACCCGTCGTGTTCTTGACAATATCACGGCCGTCCTGAAAGCCGAGGGTCTTTCATTTGAGAGCATCGTCAAGACGACAATTTTTCTCACCGATCTGGCCGATTTTCAGACGGTGAATGAAATTTACGGTTCGTATTTCAAGCAAGCGCCGCCCGCTCGCTCGACCGTGGAGGTGCCCGCGTTACCCAAGGGCGCGCGTGTCGAAATCGAGGCCATCGCCGTTGCCGACGAAAGCGGCTTCGGCGGACAAACTGTCGCTGACACCTCCGGATGATGATCAGCGTCGGCATGATCGTAGGGCGGCGATCTTCGGGGCCACTAGCGGCGATCAAAATGACCGCCCTGCAGCAATGAGCGGCGACTTGCTTGCGTTGTTCCGAAAGACCGGCGCGCTGCTCGATGGCCATTTTATTTTGCGGTCCGGCCTCCACAGCCGACAATATTTTCAATGCGCATTGCTTCTTCAGCATCCAAAGATTGCGGAAGAGGTCTGCCAGCAGCTCGCGGAGAAGTTGCGCGTATTTGATTGTGACGCGGTAATCTCCCCTGCCCTCGGTGGAATCATCGTCGGTCAGGAGGTCGCTCGTTCGTTAGGCAAACGCCACATTTTTGTTGAAAAAGAGGACGGCAAACTTGTCTTGCGACGAGGCTTCAAGATCGTCAATCGCGAAAAGTTCGTTGTCGTCGAGGATGTCGTTACGCGCGGCGGTCGTGTGCAGGAAACGGTCGATATCGTGCGCGCGCACGGCGGGAGCGTCACCACCGTCGGCGTAATTGTCGATCGAAGCGGCAAAACCAAACCGGACTTCGGTTGCCCGTTTGTTAGTTTGGTCGAAATGAATGTCGAAACATTTCCGGCAGACAAATTGCCCGCCGATCTTGCTGGTATTCCAGCGATCAAACCTGGCAGCAAGTAGAAGACACTCGTGAAAGCGTTTTCGGCTTTTTATCATTCATCGGTCGGGAAAAAAATGATCGTCGCGATCACGGGGATCATTTTGATCCTTTTCGTCATTGGACATTTGCTTGGAAATCTGCAGATCTTTTTGGGCCCTGATTGGATCAACGGTTACTCGCAACATCTGCGCGATCTCGGACCTATTCTCTGGATAATCAGAATATTCCTGCTCACGACCGTCATTGTGCACATTTACGTGACCATCCGCCTGGCAATCGATAATCGACGCGCGCGACCCGAAGCCTACGTCGACAAGGAACATGTAAAAGCCACCTTCGCCTCGCGCCACATGGTGATGAGCGGACTGATTGTGCTCGCGTTTATCATTTATCACATCGCGCATTTTACCGTGCGCGTGACCGATCGGCGCTTCGCATTGCTCAAAGGCGATCCGTTAAATCATTACGATGTTTATTCGATGATGGTTTACGGCTTTCAAAACATCTACGTCTCATCCTTTTACGTTCTTGGATTGTTTCTGCTGGCACTCCACTTGAGTCACGGGTCGTCGAGCTTCTTTCAATCGCTCGGGCTCAATAACAAAACACTGACCCCGCATCTCGCGTTCGGCGGCCGGGTTTTCGCCTGGCTTCTGTTTCTTGGCTACACTTCGATTCCCATTGCGGTTTTGCTCGGGCTCGTCAAACCGGCGCAACAATTATGATTGGAACGCTCGACCCAAAGGTCCCGGCCGGGGCGCTCGCCGGAAAGTGGAACAGTCACAAAGATCATGCCCGACTCGTTAGTCCGAATAATCGTCGAAAATTTGAAATTATCATTGTCGGCAGCGGCCTCGCCGGCGGCTCGGCGGCGGCCACACTGGGCGAGCTTGGTTATCGCGTGAAATGTTTTTGCTATCAAGATTCGCCGCGCCGCGCTCATTCGATTGCCGCGCAAGGTGGGATCAACGCCGCGAAAAATTATCAGAACGACGGCGACAGCGTTTACCGACTCTTCTCAGACACAATTAAAGGCGGCGATTTTCGTTCGCGTGAAGCAAACGTTTATCGACTCGCCGAGGTCAGCACAAACATCATCGACCAGTGCGTCGCGCAAGGAGTTCCCTTCGCGCGCGAGTACGGCGGTCTGCTCGCCAACCGCTCTTTCGGTGGTGCGCAGGTCTCACGAACCTTTTACGCGCGCGGCCAAACCGGTCAGCAACTACTACTCGGATGTTATCAAGCGCTTTGTCGCCAGATTGCCGCCGGCACCGTGCAAATGTTTCCGCAGACCGAGATGCTCGACCTGGTGGTTGTCGATGGTCATGCCAAGGGGGTCGTTACGCGGAATTTGATCTCGGGCGAGATCGACAGGTATGCCGCCGACGCGGTCGTGCTCGCGACTGGCGGCTACGGCAACGTCTTTTATCTCTCGACCAACGCGCGCGGTTGCAACGTCACCGCCACTTATCGCGCCTATAAAAAAGGCGCGCTTTTCGCCAACCCCTGCTTCACGCAAATCCATCCGACCTGCATTCCGGTCAGCGGTGAGCATCAATCAAAACTAACGCTCATGTCGGAATCGTTGCGCAACGATGGCCGCGTCTGGGTTCCGAAGCGCGAGGAAGATTGCGGCAAATCGCCTGGCGAAATTCCGGATAGCGAGCGCGATTATTATCTCGAGAGGAAATATCCGAGCTATGGCAATCTCTCGCCACGCGATATTTCATCGCGCGCGGCCAAGGAGGTCTGCGATGAAGGACGCGGTGTCGGTCCCGGCGGTCGCGGCGTTTATCTCGATTTTTCGGACGCAATCAAGCGACTGGGCGAGCAAACAATCCGCGAGCGTTATGGAAACTTATTTGAGATTTACGAGAAGATCACAGGTGAAGACGCCTACAGGGTGCCGATGCGCATTTATCCGGCGGTGCATTACACGATGGGCGGTTTGTGGGTTGATTATAATCTGATGAGCAATGTGCCCGGCCTGCACGTGATCGGTGAAGCGAACTTCGCCGATCACGGCGCCAACCGGCTCGGGGCGAGCGCGCTCATGCAAGGCCTGGCCGATGGGTATTTCATTCTGCCTTACACATTGCCCAATTATCTCGCATCCCAGATGGGCAAGCGGCCGTCGACCGACCATCCTGAATTTAAAAAAGCCGAGAGCGACGTTCGCACGAAGATCGACAATCTCCTGAAGATAAATGGTAAATTTTCGCTCGATTCCGTTCACCGCGATCTTGGAGCGCTTCTCTGGGAAAAATGCGGAATATCACGTAACGCAACCGGCTTGCGCGAAGCGTTGGCAAAAATTCCGGAGGTGCGAGAAACTTTTTGGTCGCGCGGCCATGGGATCTGCGTTCCCGGCGACGGCGAAGATTTCAACCAGGCCCTCGAGCGCGCTGGCCGCGTCGCCGATTTTCTCGAGTTCGCCGAATTGATGTGCACCGATGCGCTCGCGCGCGACGAATCATGCGGCGCCCATTTTCGCGAAGAACATCAAACCCCGGAGGGCGAAGCCCTGCGCGACGACGAGAATTTCGCCACGGTATTTGCCTGGGAATTTCAAGGCAATCCCGCGACTGCGGGACCGAAATTGCATCGCGAGCCGCTGCATTTCGAAACCGTGCATTTAACGCAACGCAGCTATAAATGAAGACTCGGCCCGAACAAAGAATTGTAGGGCAGGCGCGGCAGCCTGCCAAACCAAAATGCCCTACAATTCGTCCGCTGCCATTCCAAGCGGGGCCGATAAATCTCGCACTGTTTTGCCCATGAATTTTAAACTCAAAATTTGGCGCCAACCCAACGCCAAATCACGCGGCAAGCTCATTGCTTACGAGGCAAATGAGATTTCACCGAACACGTCGTTCCTCGAATTGCTCGATATCGTGAATGAAAATTTGCTGGCCCGCGGCGAGGAACCGATCGCGTTCGATTCCGATTGCCGCGAAGGAATTTGCGGAACCTGCGCACTCACCATTAACGGCCAGGCGCACGGGCCGGACCATCCCGGCGCGGTCTGCGAGCTTTACATGAGAAAATTTCGCGATGGCGAAACGATCATCGTCGAACCATTTCGGGTAAGGTCATTTCCGGTCGTGAAGGATTTGGTGGTCGACCGGAGCGCGCTCGATCGCATCGTGCAGGCGGGCGGTTTCATTTCCGCGCGGGCCGGTTCGGCGCCCGAGGCGAATTCGATCCTGATCTCCAAACCAGATGTCGATCTTGCCATGGAAGCCGCGGCGTGCATCGGCTGCGGCGCCTGCGCGGCGGCTTGTCCGAATGCATCGGCCATGCTTTTCACCGCGGCAAAAGTTTCGCATCTCGCGCTCTTGCCGCAGGGAAATCCCGAACGTACGAGTCGCGTCTTAAAAATGGTGCACGCGATGGACGGCGAAGGTTTCGGCAATTGCACCAATACTTACGAATGCGAAGCGGTTTGCCCCGCCGAAATCAGCGCCAGTTTTATTGCAAAGTTGAATCGCGAATATGCGAGAGCGAGCTTGCGCGCGTCCGTGAATTATCCTGGCTAGAGCACGCGTTCTCACGGGACGCCAACGTCAGCCCTACAGCGTTTCTGCCACGCGCGTCCAAAGGGCCCGGTCAAGCTCTTCGCGGGCGCGCTTCGCGACAAGATCGACATCCACATTCTGGCGCATCACGGCAAAAATTGTCGATCCGGAGCCTGACATTAATGCCGCGCCGACTTCCGGTTGCTTGAGCAACCACATTTTGAGTTCCGCGAGAAAAACAAATTTCTCGAAAACCGGACGCTCGAGGTCGTTGACGAACGTCTGGCCGGCAAATTCCCGAACTTGGTAGGAGACGCCGGGAATTTCTCTCGAATCCTGCCACCGCGAATAGGCCCATTCAGAGGCAACGCCAAATTCCGGTTTCATGAGCAAGATCGACAGTCTTTTCTGCAACTTCGTTGGCTCGACCAACTCGCCGCGTCCGCGACAAATTGCGGCCGATTCAAAAATGAAAAACGGAACATCCGAACCGATTGTGGATCCAAGCTTCGCCAAATCGTCGCGCGTCAATTTGGTTTGGAAGAGTTGGTTCAGTGCAAGCAGAGTAGCGGCAGCATCGCTGCTGCCGCCGCCCAAGCCGGCGCCATGTGGAATTCCCTTTTTCAGCTCGATCGAGATCGACGGGTTCACTTTCGTCGAGGAGAAGAAAACATTCGCCGCGCGCACAGCCAGATTGTCATCGCCTTGCGGCACAGATGGATCATCGCAGCGGAACGCAATCCCCTGTTTTTGCTCGTCGATCTTTAACTCATCGCAAAGCGAGATCGTCGCGATCAGAGTTTCGATTTCGTGAAACCCGTCGCTTCGGCGATTTAGGATTTTCAGCGAAAGATTGATCTTCGCGGGTGCAGAAACTTGCATGACTTGCAATTTGTTTCTCCAAACCCGAAGAAGAACAAGATGAATTCGATAGTGACGGCTCGGGAAAAGATCATCGTCGCGCTCGACGTCCCGTCGAAAAGGGAAGCGCTCGAACTGGTCGAGCAACTACGCGACCAGATTTCGTTCTTCAAAATTGGGCTCCAACTTTACACCGCAGAAGGTCCGGAAATCGTCCGCGCCGTTATTGCTGCCGGCGCGAAAGTTTTTCTCGACCTGAAACTGCACGACATTCCGAACACGGTCGCGAAAGCTGTTGAATCGGCCGGCGAGCTCGGCGTGCAAATGTTAACGATCCATTTGAGCGGTGGCCTTGAAACGATTCGGGCCGCAATTGAAGCCCGCAAGGACAGCATGTCGATCTTAGGTGTCACGGTCTTGACGAGCACGAATAACGAGACGCTGCGCGAAATTGGCGTCTCCGATAACATCGACAATCAGGTTTTGCGCCTGGCCAGATTGGGCGCGGCAAACGGAATTGATGGCATTGTCGCGAGTCCGCATGAAATCAAGATAGTGCGCACGGAGTTCGGCAACCAAATCAAAATCGTCGTTCCCGGAATTCGGCCGGCTTGGTCGCAAAAAGATGATCAAAAGCGCGTGATGACGCCGCGAGAAGCGCTGGATGCGGGCGCAGATTATTTGGTCATCGGACGGCCGATCATCGCGCAGCCGAAGCCGCTCGAAGCGCTCGCCAAGATTTTAGAAGCGCTCGGTGAGTAGCATTGCTCACAGTCAATGTCATCGCCATTATCATTAACAGCGAGAGATGTCTCGCCTTCGCCCGACATGGCGAAAAGGCTCTTCGCGGCGCTGGATATTTACAACGACACGACTCCGCGATCGGCGGCGATGAACATGGCGATCGACGAAGCTTTGCTCGAATGCGCGCAGGTTCCGTCGATTCGCTTTTACCGGTGGGACCATGCCGCGCTTTCGTTCGGTTATTTTGGACGATTCGCCGATGTCTCAAGTTATGCGGCGCAGCGCGACGTAGTCCGCCGTTGGACCGGCGGCGGATTTGTTTTCCATGAAGATGATCTGACTTATTCGATCGTGATCACGGCTAACGACCCCGTTTTCGATGAATCCTCGATGTCGATCTACGAAAATGTTCATCACGCTCTACGCGATGCTTTAGTCGCAGCAGGTCAACGCGCGCAACTTGCGACTCCGAATTCGGCGGTCACAGACCGCCGCTACAGTGATTGTTTCGCGAATCCAGTACGCGCCGATGTGATGCTTGGTGGGCGCAAAGTTGCCGGTGGAGCGCAACGGCGGACGCGCGCCGGCTTGCTTCATCAAGGCAGCATCCAACTCGCCACAGGACGAGTCCGTCCGACCGGCGAACACGTCGATCTTGGAAACGGTTTGGCCGAGCGATTCGCAAAAGAACTGTCCGATGATTGCAGCGTCAAAGTTCTGGGTAAATCGTTGATCGAACGCGCCCACGAACTTGCCGAGCAGAAGTATGGCTCGGTAAGTTGGTTGCGAAGGCGTTGAATGTCTCGGCGGTGGCGAACCCACTCCCCAGAAAATCGGAGCGTGTTGTTTTGACTTTTAAGAGCTCGGCCTTCATCCTCCGATTGTGGAAGTTTTCGCACGCTCAGGTCCGAGCTCGCCACCGGACAAGTCCGTCCGATTGACGGACCGGACTGGCATTGCGGCGGCACCCGTCGCCGGACTTAACCCGCTGAGTCGAGTGACCACGCTTGTGCAACCGCAACTCGATCTCGTCGAAGCGCGAATCATTGAGCAAGCGGCAGCTTTTGATCCGGCTATTGAAGGTTATGTCACCTACGCGATCGGCGGACGCGGCAAGCGTCTTCGACCAGTGATGGCGCTTCTCGCCGGAGGCGCAAGCGGTACGATCAATTCAGGTCATGTCGATCTTGCGACGATCGTCGAGTTGATCCACCTCGCCACGCTCGTGCACGATGATGTGATGGACGAGGCTGAGCGTCGCCGCGCGCAGCCAACCATCAATTCCCGGTGGGGAAATTCGCTGAGCGTGTTGTTAGGCGACTGTCTTTTTGCGCATGCACTGAATTTGTCCACCAACTTCGACAATTCGGAGATCAGTCGCGCGATTGCACGAGCGGCAAGCGAGATTTGTTCGGGCGAAATGATCCAAACCCAGCGTCGCTTCGATCTCAAACTCAGCGTCGAAGATTATTTGCGCATCGTGAAAATGAAAACCGGATCGCTTTTCGCGGCGGCAGCCGAATTAGCGGCGACGATCAGCGAAGCAGACTCTACGGTAATCCAGCTTCTGAAAGATTTCGGAATGCGCGTGGGCACCGCTTATCAGATTTATGACGATTGCCTCGATATCGCGGGAAATGAAAGGACGACTGGTAAGACGCTTGGAACCGATTTGCGCAAAGGCAAGTTCACGCTGCCAATGCTGATTTTTTTGCGCACTGCCTCCGAATTCGAGCGCGAACGCTGCTCAAGTTTTATTCTCGACGGCCGCTGCGAAGAAGTAACCGAAATTCTGAAGAACCGCTCGGGCAATGGCGCACTGGATGAATCGATTGCCGCCGGCAGCAATCTCATCCGCGAGGCCCAAACAAATATTGAGTCGCTCCCGTCGAACGCGCATCTTGAAGGGCTTTTCGCTCTCGGCGATGTGCTGCGCGAGATGTTCGAGCAGTTGCGCACGTAAACAATGCCGCCGCTCAAGATTCGGGAGATGCCGCAGGAAGAGCGGCCGCGCGAGAAACTTGCGGCACACGGCGCCTCAACCCTCACAAATCCCGAGCTGATCGCGATTCTTCTGCGCACCGGCGTCGTGGGGACAAACGCGATCGAAGTCGCGCGCGACTTGCTCGAAACATACGGATCGCTGACCGGATTGAGCCGGTGCAACGTTGACGAACTGGCAAAGATTCGCGGTGTTGGCTTCGCTAAAGCGGTGCAACTCGTCGCTGCATTCGGGCTTGGCCAGCGCCTGGCACAGGAAACATTGTCCAAGCAAAAGATCGATTCGCCCGAGCTGGTAAATGAATTGATCGGGCGCGAAATGCGAATGCTCCGAAAGGAATCGTTGCAGGTAATCTTGCTCGATACTCGCTACCATCTGATTCGAATCGAAAAAATTTCCAGCGGCAGCATCAATGAAAGTATCGCGCATCCCCGCGATGTATTTCATCCCGCGGTGGTTTCCTCGGCCTACGCCGTGATTGTCGTGCATAATCATCCCTCCGGCGATGCGTCGCCCAGTCAGGCCGATCACAGCCTGACGCGGCGTTTGGCGGAAGCGGCCGAGCTATTGCAGATCAAATTGCTCGACCACATCATCATCGGCGCGCCCGCGAACGGAAACGCCGGCTATTTTAGTTTCAAAGAGGCTGGTGTTCTTTGAAGATCCATCCCACCGCCATTGTCGATCCAGGAGCCCAGATCGGCGCAAATACAGAGATCGGCCCGTTTTCGGTGATCGGCGCGCAAGCGGTGATCGGAGAGCGGACGGAGATTCAATCGCACGTCGTCATTGAAGGAGACGTGTCGATAGGCGCCGGAAATCTGGTCGGACACGGCGCGATCATCGGCGCTCCGCCGCAGGACCTTTCCTTCTCGCCCGAGCGGAAAACAAGGGTCGAGATCGGCGATCAAAACGTAATCCGCGAATATTGCACCATTCACCGAGGCAGCGCGGAGGGTAGCGTGACGAAAATCGGCGACAAAAACTATCTGATGGCAGGCGCACACATCGGCCACAATTGCCAGATCGCAAACAACGTCATCGTTGCGAACAATTGTCTGCTCGGCGGTCATGTTTGCGTTGATGACGGTGTCTTTCTCGGCGGCGGCTGCGTTTTTCATCAACATATGCACATCGGGCGATTGGCGATTGCGCAGGGCGGTTCCGCATTCAGCAAAGACATTCCGCCTTTCGTGATCGCAGCGGAACGCAATTACGTCTTCGGCATAAACGTGATTGGACTGCGCCGCGCCGGTTTCAGCTCACAAGATCGAGATGAAATCAAAGCTGTCTTCAAACTTCTTTACGCCAGTGGTCTGAACAATAGCCAGGCCATTGAAAAAGCAGCGACCATCAACATCGGCGCTGTGGGCCGCGAATTTTTCGAATTTGTCGCGAACGCCAGAAAGCGCGGGGTTTGTCCGCTCAAACGCGGCGCCGACGAAGAGATGTCGATCTAACGACTAACGATCTTGTGGTAGGGCGGCGCGTTACGCCGACCGCGGATGCCGCAGCGGGGCGTTCCCTACCTAAGACCGAGCAGCGCGAGCATGCGGCCAGTGCGCCCTTTTTCGGCGCGATAGGAATAGTAAAGATCGACATGGCAAGCGGTGCAGACGCCGCTGTCATGGATTTCGCTTACTGCCTCGGCCCGGCATTGTTCGATGATTTTGGCGGCGAAATCGATCTCGTAATGCGGCGGACGAATACACGGACTGAGCTGCACAATCAGATCGGCCGGATTCGATCCAAATCGCTTCCCCATTTGCCTAATAGCATTTGTCACGACGCTGAGCTCGGTCCCTTTGCGGCCGGAATGGATAAGACCGATGGCCGGCGCTTTTCGATCGACAATATAAACCGCGCAACAATCGGCGACGTGAATGCCGAGCAGAACGTTCCTTTGGTTCGTAATGATGCCGTCGCACCCGGCGAGCTGGTTGCCCGCTTCAACCGGTCGGTCGACAATCGCAATTTTGTCTCCGTGAACTTGTTCCGCGGTAAGCAACGGCCAACTTGTCACGCCAATTTTGCGTCGAATGTTTCGATGCGCGGCTTCGAGTCGTCGCAACGCTTCGGCTTTATTGTGCGAAACATCGATTCCTGGAATCCGCTTGATAAACGCGTTTTGACAAATGCCGGCGTCACTCAGCGCGCGAAATTGCTCGACCGGAAATTCGTTTACTCGCACCGAGGACCCTCACGCTATCCCAAGCTCCAAATCCCAAGCTCCAACATCCAGCGAAGCTCCAAACTTCAATATTGAATAACCGCGTTTGTCTCTGTTTCGACGTTTGGTCGTTGCCGTTCCCTGGAGCTTGGAGATCTCTGCTTGGAATTTAATCTGCGGAGGCGACCAAGCCTTTTCTCCTACCACGAGGAGGGAGCCTTGCGCTTGCCGGTGGCATCGACGCCACTGCCCGTTTCGTAGATTTTCGACCGAGTCGCGTGCGGAGCTATACCGTTGAACGATTCCGTATAAGTGCTTTGCGCCCCGGTGGCACGATCGAATTCCGCGAGCGACGAGTTATAGCCGAAAAACGCTTGCAGGCGCGTCGACTCTGCCGTGGCCAACTGGACTTGTGCGTTTAACACATCGAGCTGGGTTCCAGCGCCCGCGTCGAGGCGAGCCTTGGCCAGGCGCACCGCTTCCAAAGCCTGCTCCACATTTTTCTCCTGACTTTGGATTAACTCCTTGTTCTGAAGCAAATTGGAATAGGCCTGCTGCACTTCGAGCTCAACCTGCCGAACATCGTCGTCATATGTGATTTTGGCTTCAGAGAGCAGTGCCCGCTGTTCCTTGACCCGGCCGTAAACCTCACCGCTATCCCAAATCGGCCAGCTACCTGTCACCTGGGCGATCCAGCCTTTTGAAATATCGTGGAAGCTCGAGTTGATAGGAGAGCTGAGCCATTCGCCGCCGCCAGTGGTGCTAATTGTCGGAAGAAAACCGCCAAGCGCGACGTGCACTTGTTCAATCTGGTTCAAAACATTGGCGCGCGCCTGTTTGAGAAATGGGCGCCGCTGTTTGCCAAGTTCGATGGCATCGACCAGGGATATATTTCGCGGGTTGTAGGGCATTTCACCGACTACTTCGAGCGGCGGTTTTTCACCACGAAGCGGGTCGAGCGCTACTTCCGCCTGCAGCACATTAAAACGCGGGACCGTTCCCGCTTCGAAACGGTTCTGTTGATCCTTGAGTTGACTTTGCAGCAATTGAACCTGTTCCTCCTGCACACCGATCAACGCTTTGTCGACCACAACCAGATAGAATTGCGTCTTAACCGTTGCGATGACTAGATCGAGGGTATTACGAAATGCGAAGTAGGCGCTGTCGCGCTGAAAAAATGTGCCGCGAATCGCCGGATAAGTCGTACCGTTAAAGATCAACTGCGTTCCTGTGACGCGAATGCTATACAATAGATCACTCCCGGCACCACGACTGACCCCACCGGTCGAAAACGAACCTCCAGATCCTCCCGCGTTAAGCTGCGGATCGGTCCATTGAAAACTTGCACTCGGAGTGATGTGCGGCAGTGCCTGCGCCCGGATTTCAATGATTACGCCTTTGCTGCGCTCAATCTCCTGCTTCGCGCGCAAGATATCGGGGTTTTGCTGAAGCGCGGTTAAAATCGCTCTGTCCAGGGTGAAACGGCGAGCGGCGGCTTGGGACGAAGACTCGGTCCGGGTCTTGCTCGCCGAAGCAGATTCATTGGTGCCGGCCGACGCGCCCACCGCGAGGGCGAGAACCCCTGCAGTTGTTGCAAGGATAGACAAATTTTTTCGCATTAAAGAAGTGAGATCGAAAGATTGGATGCGTTAAGGCCGGCGCCCAGATTCAACCGGCGCGCTTTTTATCCTAATTTGATAGCACTGCCGCCGAAGGAACGACAATCTTTCATTTGGCAGTAATCATAAATTTTGCTGTAGATGTGCAGCCAATTCTTTTGCTCGTCCGGCGTGAGGTGTTCCATAATTTTCATGAGATTACCAACCATTTCTTCACGAATACGGCGGACCAATGCCGAACCCTTGGGGGTGATGCAGACCATCACTTTGCGCCGATCCTCCCGCGCAATCGAGCGAATCACATAGCCCAGATTTTCAAGCCGCGCCACCAGGCCGCTGGCCGCTGCCGTCGTGTGCCCCATCTTCTGTGCAATGGCCGACATCGTCAGCACTTCTTTTTGGTCGAGATAAGCGAGCAAGAAAAACTGCGGGAAGGAAACGTTGCCCGGCGCCAGCTCCTTGCACAGATGCAGCACGAAACAGCGCTGCATCTCGAGCACGATATCGGAAAGGCGCTCGGCGTCGGCACGAAATTCATTGGTTGGAGTCCGTGCAAACCCAGTGGCGGTTCCGGTATTCAAAGCCGTTTAAGCTAAAATGGGCGCGCAGCCTGTCAAACCGCTCTGCGCAAAGAATTCGCTAATCCCAGATGTGAACATCGACAATTGCGCCGCGTTTTCGGGATTCGCCTGTCGCCAAGCGCAGCAACGCATTCGCCTGGCTCAAGCCGAAGAGCGCATGCGATTCCTGGCGGCCGATCGGCGTAAAAATCCCACCCTCGAATTTTCCGCGGATGTAATGCGCGCGATCGCTGTCGTTCGTTAGATCGATAAGCAACTTTGCCGAGACTTTTGGCAGACCAAAATCTGCCGCGCCCATCATTTTTAAAATCGCCGGCCGCACGAATTGCAAAAACGTTACGAAAGTCGAAACCGGATTTCCCGGCAAACCGAAGACGCTGCACTCGCCAACTCGGCCAAAGAGGAATGGCTTGCCCGGTTTTATCGCCACTCGCCAGATGTCGATCTTCGCGCCGAGAGATTGCAGCGTAGATTTCACAATATCGCGTTCGCCCACTGAAACGCCGCCGCTGATAATGACCACGCGATGCTCGATTGCTCGCTTAAGAGCTTTAGTCAGCGATTGCTCGTCGTCCCGGCAATGCTCCATTAATCGCACAGCCGCACCGCAATTGTGCAGTAACCCCTGCAAAAGCATGGAGTTGCTTTCATAAATAAGACCCGGCTGAAGTTTTTCTCCCGGTCGCACAAGCTCGTCACCAGACGAAATGATTGCCGCGCTCACCTCGCCACCGATCATTACATCGCTCAATCCTTGCGATGCAAGCAATGCGGTCGTTGCCGCGCGAATGCGTTCGCCTTGGGCGAGAATTTTCTGGCCTTCGCCGAGATCGCAGCCGCGTCGCCGCACAAATTCGCCAGGATCGACATCCACATTCACGACAATCTCGCCTCCCTCGCGCGTGACATCTTCCTGCATCACGATCGCGTCCGCGCCGGCGGGCATTGGCGCGCCCGTGAAAATGCGGACCGCTTCGCCAGCCGACGTGCGAAGTTGTTGATCTAATCCCGCAGGCTGCTCGCCAACCACCCGCAGTCGCTTGCCTGGCGCGCACGAGCTTGCCACGACCGCGTAGCCATCCATTGCCGAGTTGTCGAAGTTCGGCAAAGGCAATCGCGCGAAATAATCTTCGGCCGCAAAACAATCGAGCGCCTCCAAGATTGATAATCGTCGCGGCGGCAACGGCCGAATCGACTCCAGAATCTTCGCGCGCGCTTCTTCCTCGCTAATCATCAAGAACCAATTCAATCGGCAATCGGCAATTGGCAATCGGCAATTCTCCGCCATATTCTCGGCAGCCAATTTGGTGAGGTGGCTGAGTGGTCGAAAGCAGCGCTTTGCTAAAGCGCCGTACCCCAAAAGGGTACCGAGGGTTCGAATCCCTCCCTCACCGCCACGCTCCACGCTTGGCAAGCCACTGATTCCCGCGACGTCTTCTGATCTGCCGGTCCTTGGTATTGTGAATAAACAAAACGAAGGTGTAGCGGTCCTTGTATCAAGCACCGAATCCAGTAAACAGGCGCTTGGCACAAGCGCCTCTCCAACGTTTATTGGCGTTAATAAAATCCCAATGCGCACTGAACCACTCCAGATTCGAAACTTTATCGACGGCCAGTTTGTTGAGTCCGTAGGTGGCAAATATATCGACAATATCGAGCCGGCGACGGGAAAACCGTACTCGCAGGTCGCGGACAGCGACGGTCGCGATGTCGAGCTTGCTGTAGTCGCGGCGGAGAAAGCGTTTGTTGATTGGTCGAAGAAGCCAGCAACGGAGCGGTCGAAGATCCTTTTGCGCATCGCCGATCTGATCGAGCGCGATTTGGAAAAATTCGCGCGGGCAGAATCGATCGACACCGGCAAACCGCTTTCGCTCGCGCGTTCACTCGATATTCCCCGCGCCGTCGCCAACTTCCGCTTCTTCGCGACAGCTATCCTGCACACCGAAAACGAGGCGCATGTTACTGACGGCGTCGCGTTCAACTATACCCTGCGCCAACCGCGCGGCATCGCGGGATTAATTTCGCCGTGGAATTTGCCTCTTTATTTGTTGAGCTGGAAAATCGCGCCCGCCATCGCGGTCGGCAATACTGCCATCGCCAAACCGAGTGAGCTAACACCGATGACGGCGTATTTGCTCTGCGAGATCGCTCGCGAAGCCGGGTTGCCAAATGGCGTGCTCA
>WNFR01001860.1_pt1 | contig 24187 bp, 21 predicted proteins | sample 5400221 | NCBI WGS metagenome assembly WNFR01 (sample SAMN13153357, study PRJNA577476) | soil metagenome | isolation source: 40 cm soil under Madrone tree | place: USA:California | collected 2016-06-14 | reverse complement strand
TATACGCGAGCCGAGCCGGTTCTTGCTACCCTGCTTACGCGCCACGGATGTCACCCTCGCGGTCTACAGGTAAATTTTTGTAAATATCTGAGCAGAATCAGTTTGCTGTCACATCAAAGAAGGGGCGGTTCCCATCCGGGCGGGACCTTCTCTGATTGATTAAGATCGATGTGCATTTTCACAGCGAGGACTAAATGAGTCACCTGAAGTCACGGCAAAATTTGTGGCGCGGTCTAATCGTATTCACAATCGCCGTCTTGTTCGCAGTGCTTCTTGTATCTTGCTCTGGATCCGGTGGCGGCCCATCGCCTGCGCGCGCCAATGTGCCACAAACCGTCCAGGTGACCGTTGCTCCAGCGCACCAGGAGGACCTTCCAATTTACCTGACGGGACTTGGCTCAGTTACTGCTTACTTTACCGTCGGAGTGAAGACCCGAGTGGACGGCCAGCTGATTGATGTGAAATTTCGTGAAGGCGACTCTGTGAAGAAAGGCGAATTGCTCGCGGTAATTGATCCCCGGCCATATCAGGTTCAGCTTGACCAGGCACAGGCGCAACTGTTCAGAGATCAGGCCTCGTTGCGAGATGCACAGTTAAATTACGAACGCTACAAAAGTTTGCTGCAGGAATCTGGCGCCATGTCGCAGCAACAAGTGGACACGCAAAAAGCGACGGTTGACCAACTAGAAGGAACGGTACGCAATGATCAGGCGCTAGTAGAGAACGCCAAGCTGAACCTTTTTTATTGTCACATCACGGCACCGCAGAGCGGCCGTATCGGGCTACGGCAGGTCGATCCTGGAAACATGGTGCACGCGGCAGATGCGAATCCTATGTTCGTTATCACGCAGCTGCAGCCCATCACCACACTGTTCACTCTGCCGGAAGACCAGCTGCCCACCGTATCGCAGCACATGCGAAAGGGTCCACTAGAAGTGGACGCTTACAGCCGCGATGATCTTACAAAGCTGGCCACAGGCAAACTGCTCACCATCGACAATCAAATTGACCAGACGACCGGTACGGGGCGGCTGAAAGCTGTTTTCGAAAATAAGGATGACCAGCTGTGGCCGAACCAGTTCGTCAATGTTCACCTTCTTCTTGAGATCCGAAAGAACGTAACCGTGCTTCCGTCTGCGGCAGTCCAGCGCGGGCCGCAAGGAAATTACGTTTACGTGGTCAAACCCGACAAGACAGTGGACGCGCGGACAGTAGACGTCGCGATCACTCAAGGAAACCTGGTTCAAATTGCGAGCGGAATCACGCCAAACGAAGTCGTGGTAACCGATGGACAGGACAAACTGCAGCCGGGCAGCCATGTTGAGCCGCATCAGCAGACGGCTCCGGTTCAGGCAGGCGGGAATCCGGGTGCGTCGACGACACCCAGCCCTAGCCCGGCCGCGCCTAATCCGGGGCAAGGCCGGCGAAATCGGAGTGGCGGCCGACCATCTATGAATCCGTCTCGCCTATTCATACTGCGTCCGGTTGCCACTTCCCTGCTGATGATTGGCATTCTGCTGGTAGGAATTGTGGCGTACCGGCAGTTGCCGGTTTCTGCTTTGCCTGAGGTGGATTATCCGACGATTCAGGTAATGACCTTCTATCCCGGCGCGGACCCAACTGTGATGGCGTCGTCGGTTACTGCGCCACTGGAACGCCAGTTCGGGCAAGTGCCGGGACTGAGCCAGATGACCTCGTCGAGTTCGCTGGGCAGCTCGATCATCACTCTGCAATTCAATCTCGATCAGAACATTGATATCGCCGAGCAAGAGGTGCAGGCGGCAATCAACTCTGCCGGAACCTATCTGCCGACCGACTTACCAAATCCTCCGATTTATAGCAAAGTGAATCCAGCCGATTCGCCAATTCTGACGCTGGCGCTCACCTCCGACACACTGCCGCTTTCGAAAGTTGAAGACCTTGCTGACACGCAGCTTGCACAGAAGATTTCACAGGTCACGGGAGTTGGCCTGGTTTCAATCAGTGGCGGGCAAAAACCGGCTGTAAGGATTCAGGCGAACCCGACTGCTCTTGCTTCTTATGGACTGAGTCTCGAGGACGTGCGCACGGCGCTTGGTTCGGCCAATGTCGATCAAGCCAAAGGAACATTGGACGGCCCGCGGCAGTCGTTCACGATCGGCGCGAATGATCAGCTTCTCTCCAGTACACAATACAAGCCGATCATAATTGCCTACCGGAATGGCGCCCCGGTGCGCTTGGCTGATGTTGCCAATGTCGCGGACAGCGTAGAGAACACGGACCAAGCGGCGTGGATGAACCTGTCGCCAGCAGTCATTGTGAACATCCAGCGGCAGCCGGGCGCAAACATTATCAGCGTTGTGGACAGGATCAAGAAGCTTCTTCCGCAGCTTCAAGGATCGCTTCCCGCCTCCACTAAGCTCGCAATCCTTACTGACCGGACGCAAACTATTCGCGCTTCGGTCACGGATGTGGAATTCGAGCTGAGCCTGACCATTGGTCTAGTCGTGCTGGTGATCTTTTTATTTCTGCGTAATTTGAGGGCGACGGTCATTCCCAGCGTTGCGGTCCCGTTATCGCTGGTTGGGACATTCGGGGTGATGTACCTGCTGGGCTACAGCCTCAATAATCTGACTTTGATGGCGCTGACGATTTCGACCGGCTTCGTGGTCGATGATGCCATCGTCATGATCGAGAACATCAACCGGTTTCTCGAAGCCGGAGATTCGCCGCTCGACGCGGCACTAAAAGGCGCAGGCCAAATCGGTTTCACCATCGTCTCTCTGACAGTTTCGCTGATCGCAGTTCTGATTCCTTTGCTTTTCATGGGCGATATTGTTGGTCGACTGTTCCGCGAATTCGCCGTCACGCTGGCGGTCACGATTTTAGTTTCGGCATTTGTTTCTTTAACGCTCACGCCAATGATGAGCGCACGGCTCCTGAAATCAAAGAAGGAGGGAGAAGAGGAAGGACGCTTTTATCAATGGTCGGAACGGCTTTATGAGCGCGTGATTCAGTACTACGGCCGGACACTGAAATGGGTGTTGAAACACCAGACCGCAACGTTACTTGTGACTGCTGGAACGCTTGTACTGACTCTGCTGCTTTACATTGTCGTTCCTAAAGGTTTCTTCCCAGTGCAGGACACGGGAGTAATTCTCGGCATTTCAGACGCGCCGCAGAATATTTCATTTCATGCGATGGCCCAGCGTCAACAGCAACTGGCACAAGTGATCCTGAAGGACCAGGATGTTGCCAGCCTGTCGTCTTTCATTGGCGTGGATGGCACCAATCCCACAATCAATAGCGGGCGAATCCAAATCAATCTGAAGCCACGCGATGAACGCAAAGCGACCGCTTCGGAGATCATCCGACGCCTGCAGTCGCAATTGACTCAGATCCCGGGTATTACGCTTTACATGCAGCCGATTCAAGACCTGACCGTCGAAGACCGCGTCAGCCGCACCCAATTTCAGTACTCGATCGAGGACACAGATGCGCAGGAGTTATCCGCATGGTCGCAGAAGTTGCTGAAAAAACTTCGCCAGTCCCCAGAACTGAAAGACGTGGCCAGCGACCAGCAGAATGGTGGTTTACAGGCTGATCTGGTGATCGACCGCGATTCCGCTTCGCGCCTGGGAATTCTACCGGCCGCAATCGACAACACTCTTTACGACGCATTTGGCCAGCGGCAGGTTTCGACCATTTACACGCAGCTCAATCAATATCACGTAGTGCTTGAGGCCGATCCGCAATTCCAGCAGGACCCGGATTCGCTAAACAGCATATATGTGAAATCCGGGACGGGAACGCAGGTTCCGCTCTCCGCTTTCACCCACATCGAACGCACGAATGTATCGCTTGCGATCAATCACCAAGGCCAGTTCCCGGTGGTGACTTTGTCCTTCAATCTTGCTCCCGGAGTTTCACTTGGCGAGGCGACCAAAGCGATCGATGCTGCTGAGCAGGCCATCGGCACGCCGCCGAGCATTCACACCAGCTTTCAAGGAACGGCGGCTGCGTTCCGCAATTCGTTGTCGAGTGAACCATTGCTGATTCTGGCAGCAATTATCACTGTGTACATCGTGCTCGGCGTGCTGTACGAGAGCTACATTCATCCCATCACAATTCTCTCCACGCTTCCTTCCGCCGGTGTCGGCGCACTGCTCGCGTTGTTGATCACTGGCAATGATCTGGGAGTGGTCAGTCTGATCGGAATAATTCTGTTGATTGGCATCGTGAAGAAAAACGCCATCATGATGATTGACTTTGCGCTCGAAGCCGAACGCGACGAACATAAGCCTCCGGAAGAAGCGATTTACCAAGCTTCCCTGCTGCGGTTCCGGCCCATCATGATGACCACAATGGCGGCACTTTTCGCTGGGCTACCGCTAGCGCTGGGACGAGGAACCGGTTCCGAGCTGCGTCATCCACTGGGTATCACGATCGTAGGCGGTCTGCTTGTGAGCCAATTGCTGACGCTCTATACCACGCCGGTAGTCTATCTGTGGTTTGACCGTTTATCCACGCGCTTCGCGCGATTCGGATTCCGGCACTTCCAAGAGCAGCCTGCAACAGGAGATTGATTTGAGCGTTTCGTCTCCATTTATTAAGCGACCGGTCGGCACATCGCTGCTGACGGTCGGACTACTTTTAGCCGGAATCCTGGCCTTCCAATATTTGCCGGTCGCGCCCCTTCCGCAGGTGGAATTTCCTGTCATTCAAGTGCAAGCCGGACTTCCGGGGGCAAGTCCGGAGACAATGGCTTCCGCGGTGGCGACTCCCCTGGAACGTCAGTTTGGGCGCATCGCGGGCGTGAACCAGATGACGTCGACCAGCCAGATCGGCTCGACGAATATCGTTTTGCAGTTCGATCTCAGCCGCAACATCGATGCTGCGGGACGCGATGTGCAAGCTGCGATCAACGCCGCGCGTAGTCAACTCCCGTCGTACCTGCCTGGAAATCCGACTTACCGGAAAGTAAATCCGGCGGACGCCCCCGTTCTTATTCTTGCGTTGACCTCGGACACAATCACCTTGCCCCAAATGTATGACGCTGCCGACTCAGTTCTCTCGCAGAAGCTGGCCCAGGTCAGCGGCGTTGGTCAGGCATTTGTAGGAGGAGCCGCGCGTCCTGCGGTACGTGCCGAAGTGAATCCGAACCAGCTGAACAAACTTGGGCTGGGGCTCGATACAGTCCGTACGGCGCTTGGGTCAGCCAATGCCAACCGGCCAAAGGGCGATCTCTCCAATGCGATCAATGCCTGGGCGATCACCGATAACGATCAGATCAAGACTGCCGATAAGTATCAGCCGCTCATTGTCGCTTATCAAAACGGCGGAACAGTGAGGCTGAGCGACGTCGCCAACGTGCAGGATTCTGTCGAGGACACTCGCGTTATCGGCTTGGCGGGACACAATACGACCGATCCTTCGGCGCAACCCAAACCCGCGGTGCTGATCATTATTTTCCGCCAGCCTGGGGCGAACATCATCGACACCGTGGACAATGTCTACCGTTTGCTGCCGCAACTGTCGGCTTCAATTTCTCCCGCAATCCACATTGACGTGGTGATGGACCGGACCACCACGATTCGGGCCTCAGTGCACGACATCGAAATCACGTTGATGATTTCAGTCGTGCTGGTAATTCTAGTCGTGTTTGCGTTCCTGCGAACTGTCCGCGCAACCATCATTCCCAGCATTGCCGTTCCCCTGTCGCTGATTGGGACGTTTGCTGTGATGTACATGCTCGACTACAGTCTCGACAACTTATCACTGATGGCGCTGGCAATTTCGACGGGCTTTGTGGTTGACGACGCAATTGTTGTGCTCGAAAACGTCACACGTTACCTGGAACAGGGGATGACTCCGGTCGCAGCCGCCTTCCGCGGAGCGCGGGAGATTGGGTTTACTGTGCTCTCGATGAGCACATCTCTGATTGCAGTCTTCATTCCGATCTTGATGATGGGCGGGCTCGTTGGACGGTTGTTCCGGGAATTTGCGGTCACATTGAGCATTGCCATCGCGGTGTCGCTTCTGGTATCGCTCACCACCACGCCTATGATGTGTGCGCAGATTTTGAAGCCGCTGCACGAAGCGAAACATGGGCGGGCATATCGAGCCTCTCAAGTCTTTTTTGACTGGATGCTGAAAAGCTATCGAGTGAGCCTCAGCTGGGTGTTGCGACACCAGACGGTCACGCTGCTGGTCACCATTGCTACTGCCGGTCTTACCATTTACCTCTACGCCGCCGTTCCCAAAGGCTTCTTTCCGCAGCAAGACACCGGGCGAGTCGTCGGCTCAGTGCAGGCCGACCAGGACATTTCGTTTGCCGCGATGCGGGAGAAGATGCAGCAGTTCGTCGGTATTGTTATGCGCGACAAGAACGTGCAGACCGTAGTCGCTTTCGCGGGGGGAAATACCGCCAAAAATCAGGGACGGATGTTCATCACTCTGAAGCCGCGCGGAAAAGAGCGGAAGCTGACAGCGGATCAGGTAATCGGCGAAATGCGGCGCAAGCTGGCTGCCGTTCCAGGAGCGACCCTGTTCATGCAATCCGCGCAGGACCTGACCATTGGCGGACGACAGAGCCAAGCGCAATACCAATACACGCTGCAGGGCGAGGACCTGAAAGAACTCAGCGCCTGGGCACCGCGCCTGATGCAGAAATTGCGCACTGTGAAAGAACTGCGAGACGTGAACACGGACCAGCAGGACAGAGGTCTCGAAGCCAACGTAATCATCGACCGCGATACGGCTTCGCGTCTGGGAGTTTCGCCGCAGGACATCGACAATGCCCTCTACGACGCCTTTGGACAACGCCAAGTCTCGACTATCTACCGGCAGCTCAATCAATATCACGTAGTGATGGAAGTTGATCCACGATATCAGCAGAGCCCCGAGGCGCTGCAATCGGTTTACGTGCGCTCCGCGAATGGGCAAGTGGTCCCCTTGTCGGCTATTGCGCATTTTGGCCCGGCAAACACTGCGCTTGCGGTAAATCATCAGGGGCAATTCCCGGCGACCACGATTTCCTTCAACTTGGCGCCAAACGTCTCATTGGGACAGGCGACCCAGGCAATCGATGCCGCAAAAAATGAAATCGGTTTTCCGGCCACGATTCACGCCAGTTTCCAAGGCACCGCAGCTGCGTTCCAGGAATCGCTCTCCAACGAACCTGTGCTGATTCTCACGGCGTTGCTCACCGTTTATATCGTGCTCGGCATTCTGTACGAGAGCTATATACACCCCATTACGATTCTTTCGACGCTTCCATCAGCCGGCGTCGGCGCGCTGCTTGCGCTGCTAATCACTCACAAAGAACTCAACGTGATGGGACTGATCGGAATCATTCTTCTGATTGGAATCGTGAAAAAGAACGCCATCATGATGATCGACTTCGCCCTCGATGCCGAGCGCCGCGAGGGCAAATCGCCCGAGGACGCCATTTTCGAAGCCTGCATGCTTCGTTTCCGTCCGATTCTGATGACAACGATGGCAGCGTTGCTCGGCGCACTGCCACTGGCGCTCGGCACCGGAGTTGGATCCGAGCTTCGGCAGCCGCTGGGAATCACGATTGTGGGTGGGCTGATCCTGTCGCAGGCGCTCACGCTATTCACCACTCCGGTCGTTTATCTTTATCTCGATCGCATGCGCTGGTCATGGACTCGCAAACATCGCGCTGTCCCCCATGACATTTCTCCCGCCGGCAGCCAAGCCGATTAGTTTCATTCCGGAAACTGGCCGCGTCCTCGTTACTTCAGTTACTTGCGGACGAAAACTTCCGAGTTACGATTTAGTCAGCCGCAGCCCGCTTGGCGGTATATGTGGAGTCCATATGTGGAATTGTTTCCAACAGCTCATTCTGAGCGCCATGGTGTTTGCATTCTCAGCTGCATGTTTCAGCCAAAGCTACCAAGTGATCACAGTTAAGAATGGCGGCGTGATCACCGGCACGGTCAAGTGGTCGGGCCCCATGCCACGACTGGTAAGTGCCCCAATCAATAAAGATCCTAAAATCTGTGATCCGGAATCGCAGAAGTCCCGCGACCTGGAGCGACTGATTGTCGGTCCCCAGGGTGGGATAGCGAACACAGTCGTCTTTCTAAAAGATATTTCGGCCGGCAAAGAGATGGACATTCCGCAGCAGCGGCGGTTCTTGGACCAGAAGCGCTGCCGGTACGAGCCGCACGTTCTGCTGGTACCGAGTAATACCGAATTCGAAATGAAGAGCTCGGACGCCGTGCTTCACACCGTCCACATGGACGGAGCAGCCACATACAATCTGCCCTTCCCCTTCCCCGACCACGTGATTTCCCGTCAGATGCCGACCGTCGGCTTAGTCAATTTGAAATGTAACGGCGGACACACCTGGATGAATGCCGAGATGTTCGTTGTTTCGCATCCTTACTACACGGTGACCGACGAGAGTGGGAAATTTGAACTCTCGAATGTGCCTCCTGGCGCGTACCAGATAGTTGCATGGCACGAAGGATGGGGAGTAGCCCGGCAAGAAGGTGCCTTTGACGTGCTCACTGAAAAACGCGTCGAGCGCCCGGTATTTACTCAGCCACGCACCTGGGAAAAGAGCGTAAACGTCGCTCCTAACGGCACTGCTGGGGTAAATTTCGTCATATCCGAGAAGTAGTGGCTAGTGATCAGTGACTAGTGGTTTTGACCCGGCGGTAGGAAATAGTCCAGCAACGATTCTTCGCTGACCACTAGCCACTCCCACCTGAAATCATCAGCTTAGCGAACCCCAACGCCACCACGCGTTCAATGACCTCGGTAACATGCGGCCGGGTTCCTTTCGGCTTACGCTAATCTCGACAAGATTTCGGGGAGCTTTAATATTCCAAGCACAGGCACAAGTCAGGCGGCCACGGGGGCCTCGGCGCGCCCGTTCATCCACAGCCTTAATATCCTGGTCAAATACGTTCGCCTTTATGGCTTCAACCACAGGCGGACCAAAACCCAGTTTGAGGTGGCGTGGAGCGAATTGAAGGACGCGGTCCCCAAGACCAAAGGCAGCTTTGTGCTTGGGGTTTCGAATGACCGGATGCTCGTAGATGGCGTTGCCATCGAAGCCGGACAGGCCGAGCGCAGCTTCGCCCAGCTTCTGACCGCATCGGGGCTCACCAGCATACAGTTCCTGGGGAGCGTCACCCCAGAAGAATTTGAAAAGCTGGTGCGGGTGTTTGCATTCAATGGAACAAGAGCGCAAGACCTCGCCGATCAAGTCAGGAGCGCATTCCCCGACAGTAAAGGAAATATTCGGGTCAACGAAGTAAAGTTCGTGGCGACCGACCCGGCCACCGCAAATGCGACTGTGGCGGCCCAGATCGCGGCACAATCTCTCGGCCCCGAGTTCAAAGATTGGCTGAACGATCCATCCAAGCTGGTACAGCTTATCGCAGCGGCTGAAGGCGCGAAGTCGGATACAGGAGCTGGAAACAATGCCCAGCCGTCCGATTCTGCCCAAACCCCTAGCGGGTGGGCCAACCAGCCGTTTCTGCTCAGCGATGCGGAAACACTTCAAGCGCTGCGGCTGCTGACGCGATTCGGTGAGCTTGGGGCGAAACCTGAACTCATTGGAGTTGAACTCCACCACTCCGACGAAAAGATAAGAACGTCTGTTCTGTCGCTGCTCGACGAACTTTCCAAGTCCGGTGATCACAATCTTGGCGCTCCTGTTCTGATGCGCGCAGCTGAGCAGATGGCGATCCGCTATGCGCTGGAACGCTTCGAAGACGGCGATCTGAAAGTCAACGCTGTGCACGAACTGCTGGAGCAAATGAGCCAGCAGATGGGAAATCTGCGAAAAATCCTGCGCGTGCAGGAAGCGAAGATGAGCAAGGCAGGCATGCTGGTGGAAGCCCATGCCGACATGCTCGACCGCATGTTTTGGGCCGAACTGCCAGAGACCAGCAAGAAACGTGCGTTGCTATCAGAAGATGCGGCCTGCGTTCCCGCGCGAAATGTACGTCAATATGTGGAACTGCTGCTGCAGCGGAGTGATAAGGAGACGGCTTCCGCCATTCTCACGAATTATGCAAGCGCGGTCACGGGAATAGACCCCGAGTATCGCTCCAAGGTTGCCACGGGCTTGACACAACTCGCCGATTTGTTCGCCGTAGTGGGAGGCACGGTGCTGGGCGAGATTGTGCAGAAATTGGGCGACGCCATTGCGAAAGAGTCAGACCCGGAAATCGAATCGCTTATGAGCGCGGCATTTGTGCGTCTTAGCTCGGAAGCCCATCAGCGGAAGCAATACCGCGCCGTCGCTCAAGCGTGCGAGGCCATGGAGTACGTCGCTAGCCGGCGTCCTGCGCTGGAAAAAGACCTGCGATCACGCATCGGAATTGAGGGCCGGATAGCGGAATTTATTGAAGACGCATTGCGGCAGCAGCCAGTGCAACCTGATCTGGTGGGAGTGCTGCGGCGAAATCCGCAAGCTGCTGCCGAACATTTGGCGGAGCGATTTTTCCGTTCCATGCGGCGTGAAGAATGCGACCGCATTGTGGATTTGGTGCAGGAACTTGGTCTCAGCGCCAACGAATTTCTTCGAGAGATGCTGCATAGCGGTCCGCAGCGGTTAGCCGTATCGTCCGTCGGACTATTGAGCCGGCTGGATGTACCAGGACTGCTGGAGTTTCTTCCATTACGCTTGCCGCAATGGAACCGCTTCTACCACGACGTGATCGTTCGGCAGATTGCGTACGGAGCGGCCGCGGATCGTGGCCGCACTTTACTCGAAATCCTAGAGGTGCTTGATCCAGCGGTGGTGCCGCAGGCTCTTGATGAAATTGGGATGAGCAGCGACCGCACGGCCGCACCTCCGCTGATCGTAATGGCCGGAGCCGGTGAGACCCAGGGGCGCTCGCCTCTGCTTCAACTGAAAGCAATTGAGGCTTTAGGCAGGCTCCGTGATGCTGATTCCATCCCTGTGCTGCAAAATCTGTTCGCCGCCAAGAAAATGTTTAAGTGGCAACACCATCGCGAACTGCGGATTGCCGCGGCTCAGGCGTTGGCGAAAATTGACCCACGCTTTGCAACCCAAATCATGGCGGAAAGCAGCCTTGAACCCGGAGAACTGGCGATAGGGCCGTTGGATTCCGCGCCCGCCTGCCCATGGGTGCGGCAACGAAGATACGAACGAATCGTGCTAAGGAAACCGGTACCAGCCACGATCAGCAGCTCTTGGGGCCGTTCGACACTCTCTGTGCGCGAGTTCAGTCTGGGCGGCGGCATGGGTACGAAGGAAGACACGCTACGCATCGGCTCAGAAGCCGAACTCGACATCAGCGTAGGAATGCGCCACATTCGCGCGCAGGTGCTTTTACGACGTGCACGAGTGAACGAAGTTGGCTTTGAGTTTGTGAATATCGACCTGGAGAGCCGTCACCGGGTACGCCATCTGCTGATGGATTCCCTTGAGCATCCACCGGAAAACCGTGGCAAGGGGAACGGCCGACAGCGATAACCCATAGATAACCCAGGCAGCTCCTGCCAAATAAAAAGCCTCCACCCCTCAGGGCGAAGGCTTCTCTTTTCCGAATCTACTTTACTTTCGCAAAAATGATCACCAGCGTGTACAGCGCGAGGGATTCGATCAGCGCCAGGCCAAGAATCAGCGCGAACTGAATGCCGGCGCGGGCGGAAGGGTTGCGGGCAAGAGCTTCGGTCGCGGAAGCAGTGGCGCGGCCTTGGCCTATGCCGCATCCCGCAGAAGCGATCGCCATCGAAAATCCTGCGGAAATTGCTATCCAATTTGTTGCACTCGATTCGCCGCCCTGCGCGAAGGCAGGCACAGCGAAGCAGAGGGCCGACAGCACCATAAACACATAGCTCAAAATACGCATTGTTTTTCTCCTATGAATTGCCGCCAGTGGGTGGTTGACGTTACCGTGCAAACGCCCTCACGCTGAACGGCGAGAAACCCGATTTCGAGTTTCAAGTTTCCAGTTTCAAGTACTCACTCGAAACCCGAAACTTGAAACCTGAAGCTTCAGTGTTCAGTCGCGACCGCTCCCGCCAGATAGACAGTCGTGAGCAGCACGAAAATGTAGGCCTGCAACAGCGCGACCCCGATGTGCAATCCGAGAAAAATAACCGGCACTCCGATCGGAATCAACGAGAAGAAAACCAGCGTTACCATGTCCCCGGCAAACATGTTTGCGTAAAGACGAATGGTGAGCGACATCAATCGGGCGAGATGGCTAATGATTTCAAGCGGCAGCATCAGCGGCGCCAGCCACCACATCGGGCCGAGAAAGTGTTTTAAATAACCGACGCCGCTATTCCTGAATCCCTGGGCCTGGTAGTACACAAACGCGCAGATCGCGCATCCTAAGGGGACCACGGGTGACGCGGTGGGCGACTCCAGGCCGGGCACGATTCCAAACAGGTTCGAAATCAAGATAAACAGGCCAAGTGAAACCAGAAATGGCGTGAATCGCTCGCTGTGATGCCCAACGACGTCGCGGCTTTGGCCTTCCACAAATCCGTGAATGCCTTCGAACATATGCTGCAACCCCCCAGGACTTTCGACTGAAAGACGGGAGCGAACCACAAGAAAGACCAGCAGAAGTAAACCGAAGACCAGCACTTCCATTGCGACGGCGTTTGAAATCGGCGCTTGCGGGTACTGCGGCTCGATGTGCATGGCACGCAACAGGGACGTGACTGGTCCTGCGAGTGCCTCGTTCAAAACTTTGGTGAACAGGAGTTGTTCAGGCATGAAAATTCAGTTGTCAGTGGCTAGTGGTCAGTAGAGCCATCTTAAGCGTCTGGCCACTAATCACCGGCCACTGACCACTCTATACGTTTCGTAAGCCGCCTCACACAAGATGGCCGCTACTGGCAGAAATAAGCCCGCAAACAGTCCATAAAGGCTCTCGCGGGAAACAGTAAGTATAACAAAGGCGATCAGGGCCATCAAAAAGTAGCGCAGCAGAAAGCGGTGCACGATCCCGCGACTCGAGGCCGGACTTCCTGACTTGATAGTGAGTTCGGCGAGTCCGGCGACAACTTTCTTGAGCCAATGAAAATTCAGATAAGCTATGGAGGCGCCAAGTGCGACGCCCAACCCAATGCGCCATCCGAAATATCCCCACGCCGTGACGAGGGCGGCGATTCCGATCACAATCATGATTCGCTGAATTCGTTCTAGCGCACGAGAATAGAAATCGTCCGTAGCTGGTTGTGTATCAGAGGCCATGGTGGAAGCTTTTAGCTTTAGCTCCTAGCCTTTGCCGTTCACTCCCAGCACGAAAGAAGCAGGCTTCAGCTAAAGGCTAAGAGCTAACAGCTAAGAGCCGCCTTTAAGAGCCGCCTTTAAGAGCTGTCTTTCATCGCGGTGCGTATCAACTCCACGAACCCGGCGATAATACCCAAGATCAAACCAACAATGTACAGCCAGCTTGTGTGCAGCCAGCGATCCAGCGCAGATCCGATTAGCCACCCGACTACCGTTGCCGCGGGAAAGACGACTGCCAATTGGGCATAGTTGGCCATCTGCACCCATGGATTTCTCTTTTCCGGATCTTGAGGAGAAGGAGCCATGCTCTCGTTATCGGAAGCCGAATCGCCTTCCGTCGAAGAACACTCTAGCAGGACTATTCTGAATGCACACGTCCGCCATGTGTTTTCTTTGCGGATATTCGGACTAGGGATCAGCGTTGGCCGCTAGAAGCGCCGGCCCGCGCGCCGACTTGGTAGGTTTCAATCAGTTCACGAATGCGGATTGCGTCGCGTTTGCGATGTCCATGGCTGGTGATCGGCTCCGCCCCTCCGGTAGAGTCAATTCGGATTTGCGACCAGATGATCCCTGTCGAAATCTCGACCGAGGCGACTTGGGAAATCGCAATGCTCTCCTCGGTGTTACCAAATAGTCGCGGCTTCAGTCGGCTGACGTGTAGTGGGCTGACCACAATCCGCGTCGGGAAGAACAGATTGCCGCGGGTCCAGCGGCTGGCGGCAAAGGATTCGCCGGAGGTAGGTGTTGCTGATTCAGCGGTCATTCCGAATGCTCCAGGTTCAGCATGATACATGCTCACATTGCATCAGCGTGCGATTGAATCATTGAATAATTTGCGCCGGTTTTCAAATGATTCAATCCCCCGATGATTCAATGATTCAATTCTTCTACCATTCACTTCCTCTATAATCGCAGCTTAACTTTACCGCACGAAGGCCCCTCATTGTCACTCGACGAAAGCATTTATCAACTACGGCTGGAGAAGGTCAAGCAGATTGAAGCGCTCGGCCAGCCTGCGTATCCGACAAAATACGATTTCACGTACACAATTCCTCAGATTCTCGCCGGGTATTCGGAAAAAACTGCGGAAGAACTCTCGGCTGCGCCAATCAACGTGCGGGTTGCGGGACGCATTATGGCGATTCGCCTGATGGGCAAGGCCGGATTTGCCCACCTGCAACAGGACGCGCAGCGGCTGCAGATTTACGTGAAGAAGGATGCTGTCGGCGAGAAAGGCTTTGAGCTCTACAAACTGCTCGACCTGGGCGACCATATCGGCGTCAGCGGATATTTATTTCGCACGAGAACGGGCGAGCTCACTGTCCACGTCGAAGAGATCACGTTCTTGTCCAAAGATCTTCTTCCCTTGCCCGAGAAATGGCACGGGTTGACCGACGTCGAGCTGCGCTATCGGCAGCGTTATGTCGATCTAGCAATGAACCCCGAGGTGCGCGAAGTTTTCATCAAGCGCGCCAGGCTGGTGCAGTCCATGCGCGCGTTTTTGGGTGAGCGTGGTTTTGTGGAAGTTGAAACTCCGATGATGCAACCGGTCGCAGGCGGCGCTGTGGCTAAGCCGTTCGTGACGCACCACAACACGCTCGACATGGATTTGTATCTGCGCATCGCGCCTGAGCTTTATCTCAAACGGCTTACAGTGGGCGGGTTCGATCGCGTGTACGAAATTAATCGCAACTTCCGTAACGAAGGCATTTCCACGCGGCATAATCCCGAGTTCACAATGCTTGAGTTTTACCAGGCCTACACTGATTACCGCGGGGTGATGGATTTAACGCAGGAACTCATCATTCAGGCGGCCAAAGACGTGACTGGCGGAACAACCACGAAGTGGGGCGACAAGGAAATCGACTGGTCTCCACAAAACTGGCGGCGCTTGACTATGCGGGAGGCGATGATCGAATACTGGCCGGAGTCGCTCGGCGGAAAACCCGCGATTTCGGATTTCGCCTCGCACGATTCTGTGCGGGCGCTGGTGCAACGCTTCAATGCCGGACATGCGCATATTCCGTATGATCCAGGCGAGCCGACCGGAAAAACGATTGCCAACCTTTTCGAAGCTGTCGCTGAAGAACATCTCGCGCAGCCTACGATCATCTATGAATTCCCGACGGCGGTCTCGCCGCTGTCGAAGCAAAAAGCAAATGAACCGGATTGGACCGAGCGATGGGAGATCTTCATTGGGCAAATGGAAATTTCAAACGGTTTCAGCGAACTTAATGATCCCGAGGACCAGCGCCGACGTTTCGAGCAGCAACTCAAAGAGCGCGAGCGCGGGGATGAGGAAGCCCACCAAATGGACGAAGACTACATCCGTGCTCTCTCATACGGAATGCCACCGGCTGGAGGAGTAGGCGTGGGAATTGATCGCCTGGCTATGCTGCTGACCAACTCCCAATCGATTCGGGATGTGATTCTGTTCCCCCTGCTGCGACCGGAAAGAAAGGAGGCCAATAATGAATAAAATGGCCCAAGTCGAACGATGCCATAGCAACCCGCTGGAGAAAGCCTCGTCCGACTGCTTCGAAGCCCTCTCACCCCAGGCAATTGCCGAAGAAAAGGAATTGGGTGAAATGCTGTCTGAAGTCGCAAGACAAGTGGATTACGACGAAGACGTCGATGCATGACTCGTGCGGACGATCATGAAATTCCACACCGAATATCTGAAGTTTCACACCCGGAAACACCGCGAGTACATTCACATCACGCCGCAGGTCGAAGCCATCGTTAAGAAGAGCGGCATCAAGGACGGCATGGTTCTAGTCTCCGCTATGCACATTACTGCTGGCGTTTACGTGAACGATAACGAATCCGGACTGATCGAAGATATCGATAAATGGCTGGAACAGCTTGCGCCACTTCGCGAAGATTACAAACATCACGATACGGGCGAGACGAATGGCGACTCACATCTGAAGGCGCTGCTGATTCACCACGAGGTCATTGTTCCGATTACCGACGGACGGTTCGACTTCGGGCCCTGGCAGCGGATCTTTTATGCCGAATTTGACGGGCAGAGGGACAAGCGGGTCATTGTGAAAGTGATGGGGGAATGACGGCAGTGGTTAGTGGTCAGTAATGTCGTGTGCTGATGAGTGATAACCGCCTCTCCACTGCCAACTTCTTAGCCGCTTGCGCATTCCCGCTCCCAACGGCTAACATTCCAGCAAATTTTGTGATCGGAATACTCCATGAGCGCTGAAGAGTTTCAAGAATTGCATGAACACGCCGAACACGCTGCTCATAACCCATCTATGGCACCTGTGTCTCTGACCATGGCAATTCTCGCGGTGCTGGTAGCGGTGGTATCCCTGCTGGGTCATCGCACGCACACCGAGGAAGTAGTTCTGCAAAATAAAGTCAGCGATCAGTGGGCTTTTTATCAGGCGAAGAATATCCGCCGGCACACCGATGAGCTGTTTGCGGATTTGGCGACGGTAATGGCGACGAGCAACGCACAGAAGGCTGAACAAACCCGCGAAAAATACCAGAAAGAGGCCGACCGCTATCGCGACGAGCAGAAAGAAATTGATGCCGAAGCGAAGAAGCTGGAGCAGGAAACAGGCATCGTGCGGCGGCGGGCTGACCGCTTCGATCTGGGAGAAGTTTTCCTGGAAATTGGGCTCGTAGTGACTTCGATCACTTTGTTGTCAGGAAAGCGGGCCTTCTGGTATTCCGGCATGGTTCTCGCTGTTGCCGGACTGGTCGTGGCCAGTACCGCCTTGCTAGTCCGCTGATCTCCGCACTTGGCGCGCGATTCACTCGAAAAAACGAAGTCTCGCGTCCATACACCAAGCTACAATGACGGCCCTTCGGCAGTATTGCCATCCAGGCGGCACTGCTTTTCCCGTAGAAACACTAAGACATCTTCAATTTCAGGGCTAAGATCGCGCATCGCCGCTCCGGCGTGATTGGAAGCGCATTTGCTCTCCAGGATTTCTGGAACCCTAACCTATGCCTGAAAAAATGGACCTGCAACGCTGCACAATTTGCGGTAGCCACAAAGAGGAACACCGGACCTGGTTTCTCATGACCGAGAGTTGCTGGGAAGACAAGCTGAATATCTGGAAATGGAATGACACGATGGCAGACCGTGCGGCCGTGCATTCCCTGTGCAGCCCACGGCATGTTCGCGAGCTCATAGTTCATTGGATGACGACCGGCTGCCTGCACTATCCGTTTGCACAGGCACATCCGAATCTAACCAGCTTTCGGCCTAAATCTCGACTAGGCCGCAAAGGGCAGGACGATCAAAGGTCATCGCCATATCGGCTGGGAGAAATTGCAGTCGATCGCAACGCTGTTTCTCGGATATTGCTGGAGGACCCGCTTTCTCTAAATACTCTCCTCGACGAATTGATGATGAGCCTCGAGCACGAAGTCGTTGAAGGCGATGAGCTGGATCTGCATGGCGAACTGTATCTCCTCGGCATGTAACCCGTCGCATGAGAAAGCTCTCAACCAGAGCTGCTTGTGAGCTGAAAAATCCTTCTTTCCAGACCTTGGTCCGGAGCTATAATCTGCTATAAGAACTCTGCCCGGGGCCGCTCCAAACGGCCCCAGACGGAGGCCAGAACAGCTCGCCTGTAACGAGGTGTTGTATGTCGACTCTGTTCGAGCTTCTGATCGCATGGGGAGTGCTCACAGCCGCCCTGATTGTCCTTCTAATTTACCGTGGCACTCTGACAATGCAAGAGGACGACCAGCTTTTCCTGGGTGAATCCGAAGCGCACATGGCCAAGGAACAGCTGGAGATCATGCAAAGGGTCAACAAGATTGGACCCTTCGTAAAGGTTTTGGGAACAGCATCTGCGTTGCTGATCCTGACCATAGCCGGCGTTGCGATTTATCAGGGATTGACCCAGCAGCCGCAGTAAGCTGTCCGCCGGTTCGCTGCGAGGTACGACGTTGGCGTAGTTGTGTCTTCCCATTCCCGTGCATTACCATCGGGCGAAGAAATTTCTGTCGTTGATCAATGCATCGCCTGAACCGTATTGCAGTTGTCGGAGGCGGCCCCGCCGGGGCGTTTGCCGCCGCGGAACTCGCCCGTGCTGGACGCGAAGTCGTTCTGTTCGACGAAAAGCTGGCGTGGGAAAAACCGTGCGGTGGCGGGCTGACCGACAAGGCGCTTCAGCGTTGGCCATTTCTTCGCGATGACGAAGTCGACCGTAATTGGATCAGTCACTGCGAACTGATCGCGCCTTCCGGACGCAGAGTCACATTCGAATTGAACCGTCAGATTGCGATTTTCTCCCGTCTTAGCCTCAATCGCCTTCTGTTGGATCGGGCTCGGACCACTGGCGCGAACGTGGTGCGCGAGCGCATCGTGACCGTCGCGAGTGCTGATGGACGATGGAAACTCCAATCCCAGGCCGAAAACTTCACCGCTGATTTTGTCGTGCTCGCAGCGGGAGCGCGCAATTCCCTTCGCGAGCGGTTCTGTCCCCGGCTAGGCCCGGAGAACTTCACGGTCGCGGTTGGATACCGCATTCCGGGAAGCCATCATACTGTTCAAATCAAGTTCCTGAAAGGGCTGCACGGTTATATTTGGGTATTTCCCCGCACCGATCATTTTTCTGCTGGAATCTGCGGACGAATGAATGACGTTAATAGCGCGGAGCTGCGCGGTGTACTGGAAGACTCATTGCCGGAATTCGGGCTTGGGCTGCAAGGTTCACGATTCTATGCGCACATCATCCCATCATTCACGGTTCCAGCTTTGCAGGGTGCTTTTTCAGGGGATGGATGGGCAATGATCGGGGACGCGGCAGGCTTTGTGGATGCCATCACAGGTGAGGGCTTGTATTATGCGCTGCGCTCGGCTGACCTGCTTTCGTCGGCGCTACTGCAGAATGCGCCTGAATCCTATCCTTCGTTAGTAAGGGCAGATTTCCTGCCTGAGCTCGAACGCGCTGCCCGCATGGTGGACCGCTTCTATTCAGGTAGCTGGCTGGGCGGACCAGTGACCGAAAGAATGGTCCGGCTCACCTCCCGCAGTCCGATGTTCCGCGAGTTGATGCGCGACCTTTTTGCAGGTACTCAGGATTATTCGAACCTGAGGCAGCGGGTCTGTCGCAGCCTGCCCCGGATCGCGGGCGAGGCTTTGCTCAGCAATTTCAGGAACAGCGCAGGCATTGGTAGTCCTCTGCGCGATACCTCCGCAAGGTCGGATTTGAAAAGCGCATAGGCATGGCCGTCTTCGTTCGAGAAATTACCCGGGAAGACGAAATCTGGCCCGCTGAGGCTACTTAGCTCAATCCCAACTTATTTCGATTCCTGTGAATGAAACGCCTCTACCTCGGATAAAATACGGACACGAGTAATGCCATGAATACTGCAGTAGCTCCGGAAAAATGGGAAGGCCAAGTCATCAACGGGAAATTTCCCTTGCTCCAATGGTTGGGCGGCACCGGCCGGACTTGTGTGTTCAGCACAGAAATTCCAGGTCTGAAGGCGCAAAAGGCAGCCATTAAGCTCATTCCTATTGACCCAGCTAATGGAGACCAAGTTTCTCGCTGGCAAACAGCCGCAATCCTCGCCCATCCTCATTTGTTGAAGATTTTCGACGGTGGCGAGTGCGAGATCAATGCCAGACCCATGCTCTACGTGGTGATGGAGCTTGCGGACGAGAACCTTTCGCACGTGCTTCCCACGCGGCCGTTAGCGCCCAACGAAGCCGAGCAACTGGTCGCCCCCGTTCTCGACGTGCTCAAATACCTTCATCAAAGAGGGCTGGTTCACAGCAGGATCAGGCCGACGAACATCGTTGCTGTTAAAGAGCGGCTGAAGCTCTCGAGTGATAGTTTGCGAACGGCTGGTGAGGTCGTCGGCTTGCGTGGCGAGTTCAGCGCCTATGACGCGCCGGAGATTGGAACCGGCCCAATCTCCCCGGCTTCAGATGTGTGGTCGTTGGGGGCGACGCTCGTGGCGGCTTTGACCCAGAAACCTCCTCTATTAGACCGAAAAACTCCAGCTGATCCGAGCGTTCCCGAGTCCATTCCTCAGCCATTTCGGCAGATCGCGCGCGAATGCCTCCGGAGGAATCCCGCCGAGAGATGCACGCTGGACCAGATTCAGCAGCGTCTTCATGGCGCGCCTGCGACGGAGGAGATCTCCGTCGCTCCAAAGAGTAGCAAGCTAAAAATTGTGGCGCCGCTCGCCGCCCTGATTTTGCTGGGCGGCTTTTTCGGTACAAAGTGGTTGAGCAGCAGAAATGAATCACGGAAAGAAGTATCGGAGGCGAAAGAGGCACCAGCTCCCGCGACATCCACGCCGAACGCTGGATCCAGCGCTGCAGTGGCTATAGGAAATGTACCGGGATCGGTAATTGACCGTGTGCTGCCTGAGGTGCCCCGCAGCGCGAGAATGACAATTCACGGCAAGATCAAAGTAGGCGTGCGTGTGAACGTGAATGCCGCAGGAGGAGTATCGGGAGCAACTTTGGTCGTCCCCGGGCCAAGCCACTATTTTGCCAACCTCGCCTTACGCGCATCCCAACAATGGAAATTCAAGCCAGCCGAAGTCAAGGGCCAACCAGTAGCCAGCGAGTGGATGTTGCAGTTTCTGTTCGGACGGGACGGACCCGAGGTCAATCCGCGAGAGACCCGGCCGTAAGGAAACGGTCGGTGTCCGCTGCCGAAATCCCGAGCGGAACCGAGGGATCCTTATCGCAAATGGTGCCGGGAACAGGACTTGAACCTGCACGCCTTTTACGGCACTGGATCCTAAGTCCAGCGCGTCTGCCAATTCCGCCATCCCGGCTTCCGTGCATATTCTAAACTAATGTGAAATTCTCCCGGTTCTTGTCGCTTGGATCACTCCCTGGTCTCGCTGCGTCAGCCACTTAAGGCGAATAACTTACAAAATCGTTGAGGCGGAAAATTCCCGAGAAGTGGGCTGTTTTCCACAGCACAACTCTGCTACAAACAGCTTAAGAATTCCTTCAAACCGGGGCTGTTAATGGCGGCAAAACCTCAAGAGAATTGGCAGACGCTGTGTCGAGCTGCGTCTACGGAAAAGGATCCGGAAAAGTTGCTCCATCTGGTGTCGCAAATCAATTCACTGCTGCTCAAGGACGAGGAAGAGCACGGCGCTAGCGAGAGCACAGCTGTGCCAAAGCCTTCAACCCAGTAGTCATCGCGTTTTAATTCCGCAGGTATTTCCCTTCCGCGCAACTTCCCGTTAAACTGTGTGGCTTATGATCATTCCCACGCAGCCCAATTTTAACGTCGTCAACACTGCAGACTATCGCGAAACCTACGCCAACAGCGTGCAGGTACGCGTAAATGTATGGGACTTTTTTCTTGTTTTTGGGACTATGCAACAGCAGTCTGAAAATCAGGTTGAAGTTAAGAATTTTCAGGGCATTTATTTGAGTCCGCAACAGGCCAAGGCGCTGGCAGCGATTTTGCAACAGAATGTCTCGAATTACGAAGGCACATTCGGCGAGATCAAGCTCGATCCCCGTGTGTCCGCTGCCGGCCCGGTACACTGAAGGGCTGGACACTCACCCACAACTCGGCCCTGGGAAATCGGCTGCGTTATTTGCGTTGCTTGCGGCGCTGCTGATTGCGTCCCACACTCCGCTGCTGCGGCTTCCCTATTTTTGGGATGAAGCCGGATATTACATTCCCGCCGCGCGCGATCTGCTCGCAGGCTCGCTGATTCCGCACTCCACGCCGTCGAATGCACATCCTCCTCTGGTGTTGGCATGGATCGCACTCTCGTGGAAACTTTTTGGCCAAGGTGCGCTGGTAACGCGATCTGCAATGTTGCTGCTAGCGGCGTTTTCGCTGCTGGGATTTTTCAGGATGGCGCGGGCAGTTACAAATACCCCGATTGCCGCCTGCAGCACGTTCTTGGTCGCGATCTATCCGGTTTTTTTTGCGCAGAGTTCTCTTGCCCAGGTTGATGTGCCGGCTGCGGGTTTAATTTTCTGGGGGCTAGAGGCGTATTTCCGGAAGAGGCGTCCTATCTCAATCGTGTGGTTTTCTCTTGCGGCGCTGGCGAAAGAGACGGCGATATTGGCGCCGCTGGCGCTTGGATTGTGGGAAATTATTTCAACTTTGTTTGGTAAGCGAGACGCGGCTTCGATCGCCGAGCACATCTCAGCGACTGAAGTCGGTCATGGCCGACCTTTTGTCGGCACGAGTGGAACTCGTGCCCTTCCCGGTTTAGGGAGGAGGGCGACGTTTTCTAGCGGGATGTTGTTGATCATTCCTGCCATCCCTCTGGCGCTTTGGTATGAATACCATTACTTGCGCACCGGATATATCTTCGGCAATCCCGAATTCTTCCGCTACAACGTTCAAGCGACGCTGCATCCCTTGCGGATATTTCTCGCCCTGCTGCTGCGACTCTGGCAAATGATCGGTTACCTCGATCTCTATGTGCTGACTCTAGCCTGCGTTGTGGCGATGACGTTCGCGCCAATTAAGGAACACAACCACGAGCGCTCGCGGATCCATCTTTCGATTCAATTCAGCTTTCTCGCGATCGCAATTGTGTACGTTGTCAGCCTCTCCGTGATCGGAGGCGCAGTGCTCGCACGCTATATGCTTCCAGTAGTCCCGCTTATGATTCTCGTCTGCGTTTCGACGATATGGCGGCGGCTGCCCGCCTGGAAAGCAGTCATCGTTGTGGTCGCGCTGGCATTTGTTTCGGCGCTGTTCGTTAATCCGCCTTACGGTTTTTCACCGGAGGACAACCTCGCCTATCGGGATTACATTCGCCTGCATCAGCGGGCCGAAACTTTTCTCCAGGCTCGGTATCCGAATGCCCGCGTGCTCACTGCTTGGCCCGCGAGCGATGAGATGACCCAGCCTTACCTCGGGTATGTGCAAAAACCGATGCAGGTCGTGCGGATCGAAGATTTTTCGGTCGAGCAGGTGCTCTCCGGCGCGGACGCCCGCTCGCGCTTTGAGGTGGCACTTATATTCTCAACCAAATATCAGCCGCAGTCTTTAATCTTTGATCGCTGGCGTGCCTGGCAGGAATGGAAGTCGCGTTACTTCGGCTACCACGTGGACCTGACGCCCGAGGCGGCGGCATCCATTTTGGGTGGAAGTGTGATTTACGTCGACGAGGACTAAGCCGCTGGCGCGGCGGACGCTACCGCGTACTTGATCCCAGAGAGTTCTGTGGGAACTGACATATTGTGGGTCACGGAACAAGGAGGCTCCTGTGACCCATCTACGAAAAATCATGCTGGAGGAACTCCAGCGTCGCAACTATTCCGCCATCACCACGCGCAATTACTTGCGGGTGGTAACCGAGTTCGCCAAGTATTTTGGTAAGTCCCCTGACAAGCTCGGCCCCCAACGAACTTCGAACTTATCAAGCTTACCTGCTGACAGAGCGCAAGTTGACACCCGGCACGGTGGTCAACCGCGTAGCGGCGCTGCGATTCTTTTTCGTCAAGACGCTCAAGCGACATCAGTTCCGCGATTTCTTGCCTTACCCTCAGGACCGGCGTCGGCTGCCAACGGTGCTGAGCCGAGAGGAAGTCTCGCGTCTGATCAACGCAGCCGGGACACTGTTTCGACAGACGCTGCTGATGACGCTCTATGGCACCGGTATGCGACGCTCCGAGTTGGCTCGTCTCAAGGTCAGCGACATCGATAGTCAACGGATGATCATCCGCGTGGTAGCGGGCAAGGGCGGCAAAGATCGTGACTTGCCTCTGAGTCCAGCGTTGCTAGAAACCCTGCGCGAGTACTGGCGCTGGCGGAAGCCAAAGCTCTACATGTTTCCCACACGCACTCTCGGCCGCAGACTCGATCAGCCGATTTCCGACAAGACCGTCTGGATCGCGTGTAGCGAGGCTGCGCGTCGGGCCGGGATCAGCAAACGCATTACGCCGCACACTCTGCGCCACAGTTGGGCGACTCACTTGTTGGAGGCGGGCACCGACCTGCGCACCATTCAGGTCCT
>WNFR01008515.1_pt1 | contig 24191 bp, 22 predicted proteins | sample 5400221 | NCBI WGS metagenome assembly WNFR01 (sample SAMN13153357, study PRJNA577476) | soil metagenome | isolation source: 40 cm soil under Madrone tree | place: USA:California | collected 2016-06-14 | reverse complement strand
TCTCGTGGAGCTCCTCGCGCAGCCGGTGGCTGCTGCCCGTCGGGAACTTGAGGCCACCGAACAGTGACGTCCGGACGACGCTCTCCTCGGACACCCAGCTGAACGGGCGCGCGATCCCGAGGAGCGACGCGTCGCCGATGCCACTTTCGCTGCCGGAGGTGATCACGCCGTTTTCGCGGCGGCGGAAGGTACGGTCGATCACCGGGAGCGTGAATTGCAGCCCAAACCGCGGTCCGAAGTCGTACCCGGCGATGAGCTGCGTGATCGAGCTGTTCAAGTGCTCGCCGGGATTGTCGATCGTGTCGCCGTTCTCCTTGAGCGTCGTGAAGCGCGTGAACTGCTCCGCGACGCCGACGCGCCACCCGGCGCGGCTCTCGCGTTGCTCCGTCGCGGTGTAGATCGCGCACACGTCGCACGCATGCACATGCGCGGCGCCGCCGAGCGACAAGATGACGGTCGTGATGACGATGAGCCGGTGGCGCGTGGATGACCGCGGATGACGTCGGATGATCGGCATCTCCTTCCGAGAGCAGTTCTAACGGGGCGCGGCCGCGCGCGCGATGCGACATATTGACGCAGACGTGCCGTCGTCTGGCAGCGGCCATCGGAAGAGCAACACGCGCGCCCAAGAGCGAACGTTCCGCGCGGCTCAGCTGCGCGGCGCGTACTTCTGGAGCTTGCGCTGCAGCGAGCGGCGGTGCAGGCCCAAGCGGCGCGCCGCGTGCGAGACGTTGCCGTCGCAATCGGCGAGCACGCGGTTGATGTGCTCCCACTCCGCGCGCGCAAGCGACGGCGCCTCTGCCGCGACCGACAGTAGGGCGCCCACTGACGTGTCGCTACGCGCGAACGCCGCGAGGATGTCGTCGGCATCGGCCGGTTTCGGCAGGTAGTACGTGGCGCCGAGGCGGGTCGCCTCGATCGCGGTCGCAATGCTGCCGTAGCCGGTCAGGACGACGATCTTCGTCGCCATACCGCGCGAACGCACCTCGCGGACGAGATCGAGTCCCGACCGTCCCGGCATGCGGAGATCGACGACCGCGAGCTCAGGCGCTTCGGCGCACGCCATCGCGAGCGCGTGCTCGACGTCACCGGCGGCCTGAACACTGAAGCCGCGATCGCGGAACGCGCGCGCGAGGCGGTCGCGCAAAAATGGATCGTCGTCGACGATGAGAATCGTCGTGGCGGCGGCGTTGGTGCCCGGCGCGTCCGCGGCCGGGGCGACCTGGTGACTCATTCCGGCGCCATGGCAGCGACGTACCGGCCGTTCGCGCTGCGTTCGCTAGCGCCGCCACCGTGGCTCGGCAGCACAAGAGCTTCGGTGCCACTGTGACTCGGCAGCACGAGGGCTGTGGTCGTTCCACGGCCCAACGCCGACGACAGCTCGAGCGCACCGCCGAGACGCTCGAAGACGGCACGCGCGAGAAAGAGTCCGAGACCCATCCCTTCGCCTGGTGGCTTGGTCGTGAAGAACGGCTCGCCGGCGCGCGACAAGACGTCGGGCGGCATGCCGGGCCCGTCGTCGTGCACCTCGAACCGACACCCATTCGTGTCGACGCGCACCCGCAGCAGGACCGATCCATCCGACGGTGCCGCGTGGCGCGCGTTGTCGATGACGCCGCGCAAGGCCTGCGTGATGGCGCGCGGTGGCGCCAATAACGGCCGCGGTTCCGGCGCGCCCTCGATCACGACACGGATCCGCGGATCGTCGTCGACACCGCGGAGCGCGTCGTCGACGATGGTCGCGACGAGGACCGGAACGATCGCTTCGCCCGCGGTCTCGCCGGCGTCGGCGGTCAGATGGTCGAGGATCTGCCGGCAGCGCTCGACCTGCTCGCGAATGAGATGCGCGTCGCCGGCGGCGGTCGCGTCGTGCTCGCGGCGCAGCAACGCGCGCTCGAGCTCCTTGGCGGTGACGGCGATCGTCGAGAGCGGCGTCGCGAGCTCGTGCGCCGCGCCGGCGGCGAGCGTCGCGAGCGACGCCAGACGCTCGTGGCGCGCGGTGCGGGCGTTGGCGGCCGCGAGATCGGCGTCGCGGTCGGCGAGCGCGCGCGTCACACGCTGCACGAAGTAGACGATGAAGATCGCCGCCACTCCGAAGGCGACCCACATGCCCTGCAGGTGCATCTGGATATGATGCGCATGCTCGCGCGTCGCAAGAGGCAGCCCGCCGGGATCGGCGAACAGTGTGCCGAAGCAGGAAAGCGAGAGGACGACCAGGGCCCACGTCCACCCGGGTCGCAGCACGACGGCGGCCAGCGCGATGTTGACGAGGTACAAACAGCTGAATGGATTGAACGGTCCACCGGTCAGGAAGAGCAGCGCCGTCAGCAGCAGGACGTCGACGACCATGACGCCGGCGATCGTCGACTCGTGCACTGCGTGTGCACGCCGTACCCGCGACTCACACGCGACGTTGGTCACCGTCGCGAACGCAACGACGCACCACAGCGGCACGACCGGCAGCGCGATGCCCATCAGCCGGTCGGCGACGAGAATCGTCGCCGCCTGGCCGGCGATCGCACCCCAGCGCAACGTGACCAGCCACTGGAAATTGATGGCGTGTGCATCCCGCACGGCGGACCGCCTCTTCTAGAGCATGCGGCGAAGGCGCGCAAAATCCCCCCTCCGCAATGGCAGATGCCGCGGAGGCGCTTGACAGGGTCGTGAAGGCGACTATAGCCGGGCGAAGTGCTTCCTCGACACCACCGCTGGCGTGAACGCGCGACCGTCCTCACGCTGGCGCTGCTGTTGCTCATCCCGATCGGGCTGAGTGGACACCACCACGGCCGCTCCGAGACCACGCATCCGTGTGCAGCATGCGCGGTCGTGCAGCATGCCCCGATGGCGCGCACGCCGGTATTGGTCATGCTCACCGTCGAGTTCGTACGCATCGTTGCGGTCGAGGAAAACGCGATCGCGTCTCCGCGCAGCGACCGGACACCGCCGTCGGGTCGTGCGCCACCTCGTGGTTCCGTCACCTTCGTAGCGTAACCCCATCCTGGTCCTCGTTCGGCGAGTCCGCCGCCTGTACCGGGTGGATTCACGATCGTCATGGACAACCATTCTCACGTACATACCCACGTGCACGTCCCCGCGCGGACGGTGCTGACGGCGGCGGCGTTGACGTCGGCCGCCGCGGGCGCCGAAGTGCTCGGATCGTTGCGGAGCGGCAGCCTGTTCCTGACGGCCGACGCCCTTCATCTGATGGCGCACCTCGGTATCTTCGTCGTGCTCCTCATCCCGACGACCCGATCGCACCAGCAACGAGAAGATCTGGCGGCCGTCGCGGTTCTCCTGATGGTGCTGGTCATCGCGCTCGGCATCATCGTCGACGCCGTACAAAAGTTGCTCTCGGGCGCGACCGAGGCGCCCGCGCCCTCGTTCATGCTGCTTGCCCTCCTCGGGCTGGGGGCGAATCTCGCCACCGCGTATCTATTTCGCGACCCCGCGGCGACGCGCTGGTCCTTTCGCGCCGCGCTGGCGCACGAGCTCGCGGACGCCTCGGTGACGATCATCGCGCTCGGCGGCGCCGTCATGATCGCGCTCTTCGCATGGCGTTGGGTGGATCCCGCATCGACGCTCGTCGTCGGCCTCTGGCTCGTCGTCTGGGCGGGCCGGCTGCTCGGCCGGCGCATGCTGATCGGATCGAGCGTCTGGGTGCTCGAGAAGGAGTGACGATGTCGCATCGCAAACGACCGCTCGCCGCTGCGCTCGCGCTCAATACCGTCGCGCTGGTCGGTGAAATCGGCGCTGGCGTTCCCGCGAAGAGCCTCAGTCTCGTGATGGATGGCGTCCACAACATCTCCGACGAGGTCGCCCTCGCCTTCCTGCTGCTCGCGTACACGTTGCGCGTCGGCTTGTCGGGGCGATTCCTCCGTACGGCGAACCTCTTCAACTCGGTGGGGCTCCTGGCGGTGAGCGCGTTGGTGACGTGGCAAGTCCTGGAGAGACTTCGCCACCCGCAGGCGATCCTCGGCGTCGTTCCGCTCGTCGTCGGCTTGGGCGCCGCAGCCGCGAACTGGGGCGTCGCGCGTGTGCTGCGTGACCCTGCCCGCGACGATGCCGCCATTCGGCTGGCGTACTTTCACAACCTCGGCGACACGTTCGTCTCGCTCGCGCCCGTCGCCGCGGGCGTGCTGACGCTCGCGTCGGGAAGTCCCCTTGTCGACCCGCTCGTCGGTCTGGTGATCGCCGCAGCCGTGATCATTCCCACGCTGCGCGCGCTGATCAGCGACCGCGCCGAGCTCGTGTGGCCGGAGAACGTCGCCTGCGGCGCGCCGTCGCCACCGGCGGACTTCGAGACGGCGCAGATTCCGCGATAGCGTTCAATCAACCCGAAGAGTGCGTTGCAGCAAGGAGCCCTATGATCTCATTCCTCCCGTGTCGTGATTCTGCCGAGCGTGCGCTTCTCACCCTCGTCACGCTGCTCATGCTGGCCTTCCCCTCTCATGCAGGCGCCGTGTTGGGCAGCGACGATACCTCGGTATCGAGCGATCAGGTGCACTTGAAGAGCACCCTCAGCGTTACGCAGACTGGCCAGGGTGCGATTCACGAGCTCCGCCTCGGCTCGGGTACGATCGTCAGGGAGTATGCCGCGCCGAATGGAACGGTCTTCGCAGTCGCGTGGGAAGGTCCGTGGCTTCCGGACTTGCGACATCTCCTCGGCGCGTACTTCGACCAGTACGCCAACGCGACGCGCATGAAGCCGAGGACGCGAGGTCCGCTCGTGATTCGAGAGCCGGAGCTCATCGTCGAGATCAGCGGACACATGCGCGCGTTCGTCGGCCGCGCATACCTCCCGCAGATGATACCGGCCGGACTTCGCACGGAAACGATCCGATGACTGCGCGCGCTCGCAGACTCCTCCCGATGGTGACGGTCGCAGCCCTGCTGTCCGGCACGGGATGTGGCGGCGGAGGGGGCGGCCACCATCGGACGGCGACCGTGCCGACGCTCACGCCGGGTCCATCGGCGACGCCGCGCGAGCCGACGCCGATCGCGACGCTGTCGAACGTGCAGCCGATCACGGTCGACGCCGGTCCAACCGGCGACTATACGAATGGCCTCTTCACCAGCGTCACCATCTGCATGCCGAACGATGATACCCAATGCCAGACGATCTCCGGCATCCTGGTAGATACCGGCTCAGTCGGATTGCGGATACTCTCCTCGGTCTTTTCGTTGCCGCTTCCGCAGGAGACGGCGGAAAATGGCGGGCCCATCGCCGAGTGCGTACCGTTCCTCGACAGCCTCGCCTGGGGCGCCGTCCGCCTTGCGAACGTGAAGCTGGCCGGCGAGGAGGCAAGTGCGTTGCCGATTCAGGTGATCGGCGATCCGCGGTTTCCGACGATCCCAGCACGGTGCACGAGCACCGGCTTGCCCCCCGCCGATACCGTCGACACATTGCACGCCAACGGCATTTTGGGCGTCGGCGTTTTTCGAGAAGATTGCGGCGCGATTTGCGAAACGACCGGTCCGGCCAACCCGGGGGTGTACTACGCGTGCTCGACGACGGGGTGCGTGGAAGTCGCGGCGCCTCTCTCCGAACAACTGCAGAATCCGATTTCGCGGTTCTCCGACAACAACCAAGGTGTCGTCATCGAGCTGCCGTCGATTCCGTCATCGGGAGCCGCCGGGGTGAGCGGCTCCATGATCTTCGGGATCGGAACGCAATCCAACAACGGACTCGCTGGCGCAAACGTCCTCACGCTCTCGCCGAACGGGACGTTTACGACTCTCTTCGACGCCCAATCCGTAACGCTGAGCTTCCTCGACAGCGGCTCGAACGGCATCTTCTTCCTCGATCCTGCCACGACCGGCATCCCGACGTGCACGCGCAACCACGGCTTCTATTGTCCGCCGGCGCCGCAGACGATCTCGACGACGTTGCGAGGCGCGCGGGGAGAGACCCTCGCTGCGACGTTCACAGCGGCCAACGCCGATATGCTGTTCCGTGCCAACTCCGACGCCGTCGCATTCGACGACCTCGCTGGGCCTACTCCCGGCATTTTCGATTTCGGGTTGCCGTTTTTTTACGGCCGCAGAGTGTCCGCAGCGATCGAAGGCCAACCCACGCCGGCGGGCGTAGGTCCGTACTTCGCGTATTGAGCGGAACGGTCGAAATGTGTCGGCGGCGCGAGTGTCCGGCTAGCAATGCTGCTTGACAACTTCCGATGACGCCTATACGCCGCTTTTCGATGGTCTGGGTGCGCTATCGATTTCGCCGTCGAGCCAGTGTTCTCCTACTCGCGGCGCTGCTTCTCGTTCCCGTCGTACTGAGCGGGCACAGCCATGCCCGCGAGAGCACGCATCCGTGCTCCATTTGTGCGGTCACGCATCACGCGCCGATCGTCAGCACTCCGGCGCTGCAGGTGTTCACCGCCGAGCTCGCGCGTCCGCTGATCGTCGCGCCGCGCGCCTCCGCTGGGAGGCGTCTCGAGCAAGCGCCGCGCACCGGGCGCGCACCGCCCCTCCGTTCCCTCGCCGTCGTAGCGTAACTCCCGCCCGAGTCTCTTTCCCGGCCACGCGGCCGGTCGACTCCGGCGGGTTCGCGACCGTGGAGTTGGAAGGAGGAGACTGATGGCATCCCATTCGATCAAGGGTCGTCTCGTGCTCGCGGCGTTGGCCGCGGTGCTCGCGCTCACCCCGCGCGCGTTCGCCGAGGATCCGTCCGTAGAGGACATGAAACGCGAGATCCAGGCGATGAAGCGCCAGATGCAGCAGATGCAGGAGACGATCCAGAAGCAGGAGGAGGCGATCAACAAGATCAGCGCGCGGCGACCGCCGGCGGCGACCACCGCGGAGACGGCAGGGCCCGCGGCCGCGGCGCCAGCAACGGCAGCCGCGGAGGAGGATCGACTCAAGGAAGAAATCGCCGAACGGGTGGCGCGCGAGATGCAGCCGAAGCTCGCGACACTCAACAAGACCTTCCCGTCGCAATTCAACCCGGCGATCGGGCTGATCCTCGACAGCGCGTTCTCCTCCAAGGACAACGAGCGAGCGAACTTCGAATTCCGCGCCGCCGAGCTCGGCGTCTCCGCGAACATCGACCCGTTTACGCGCGGCTTCGCCATCCTGACCGGCACCCCCGACGGCTTCGATGTCGAAGAGGCCGGGATCGCCACCACCGCGCTGCCGTACAATCTCATGGTCAAAGGCGGCCGCTTCTTCGCCGATTTCGGCCGCCTCTCGAAGTTCCACGATCACGATCTGCCCTTCGTCAACCGACCGATCCCCCTCGATCGCTTCATCGGCGGCGAGTCGCAAGCGGACGGCATCGAGGTGAGCTGGCTGTCGCCGCTGTCGCAGTACCTGACCTTGACCGCCGGCGGGTACAATAAGCTCGGCGCCGAGAACAATCGCGCCGACAACACCATCTCGCGCGATTTCTCGAAGTTCACCTATCTCGGCCGCGCGGCGACCTTTCTCAACCTGAACGACGAGAACAGCATCGACCTCGGCGGCAGCTACGCCTACACGCCGAAGATCGCCATCGAGAACGGCAGCGAGCGCCACCTGGCGGGCGCCGACCTCACGTATCGGTACACGCCGCTGAGCCAGGCGAGCTATCGCGGCCTGATCTGGGGAACGGAGTTCCTGTTCAATCGCGAACGCCAGCCCGTCGGCGGCTTTCCGGCGGAGCCGAGCGACGTGCCGCTGGTCTTCAAGCAGCGCGACGCCCTCGGCCTCTACAGCTACGTCGAGGCGCGTCTGACGCGGCGATTCTATCCTGGCTTCCTCTTCGAGTACGCGCAGGACATCGCCGGCGTCGAGCCATCGACGCGTGCGTACTCGCCGTACCTGACCGTCTGGGCCTCGGAGTTCCAACGTCTGCGTTTCCAGTACACCTACCTGGATGCGCCGACGAATCACGAGAACCAGTTCTTCGTCCAATGGACAGCAATTCTCGGAAGCCATGTCCACGGCTTCCGCGATCGATAAGGAGCTCGTCATGAAACGCCATGCATTGATACTCCTCGCGCTGTTCGTCGTGCTGACGCACGCGGGTGCCAACGCCGCAGAGAAGATAAAAGTGGTCGCGACGATTCCCGATCTCGCGGACATGACGCGCCGGATCGGCGGCGACCTCGTCGACGTGACGAGCCTTGCGACCGGCGTCGAGGACATCCACGCGGTGCCGATGAAGCCGAGCTTCGCGGTCACCCTCAACCGCGCCGACATCGTCGTGCTGGTCGGCCTCGAGGCGGAGCACGCGTTCCTGCCGGCGCTCCTCGAGGCCGCGCGCAACCCGAAGATCCTGCGCGACAGCCCCGGCTATATCGATACCTCGGTGTACGTGAACCCGCTCGAGGTTCCCACGCGGATCGACCGCTCGCTCGGCGACATCCATCCGATGGGCAATCCCCACATCAACCTTGACCCCGTCCTCGCGAAGGACATGGCACGCGCTATCGCCGACGGTCTGACACGCAATGATCCCGAGCACGCGGCGCTGTACAAGACGAATCTCGACGCGTTCACGAAGCTTCTCGACGAGAACATCGCACGCTGGAAGGTCGAAGCAGCGCCGCTGAAGGGTAAGAAGATCGTCAGCTATCATCCCGACCTTCTGTACTTCGCCGAGCGTTACGGAATGATCCCGTTCGGCACGATCGAGATCCGCGCCGGCATCGATCCGACTCCCGGCCACATCGTGGATCTCGAGGAGTCGATGAAACGGAACCACGTCGACATCGTCGTGCGAGAGCTGCACTACCCCGCGAATCTGGCGGCGACCGTCGCGCAAGCGACCGGAGCGAAGCTCGTCGAGCTGCCGACGATGGTCGGCGGTGTGCCGGAAGCGAAAGACTACATCAGCTTCATCGACTATAACCTGCACACCATGCTGAAGGCGGTTCAGGGAGGGTGATGCCGGATTCGTTGATCACGCTGCGCGACGTCACCCTCGGCTACGACGGTCGTCCGGTCCTGCGCCACATCTCCCTGACGATCGACCGCGGCGAGTTCCTCGCGCTGCTCGGCCCGAACGGCGCCGGCAAGACGACCTTGCTGCGCGGCATTCTCGGGCTCATTCCGGTGCTCGGCGGGGCGATCGAGTACGGTTTCGATCGCACTGTCAGCCCTCCCGGGTATGTCCCGCAACGGGAGAAGCTCGATTCGATTTTTCCCCTCACCGTGTTCGAGGTCGTCCTCATGGGCACGTACGCGCGCCTGCCGTTCCTGCGCGCGATCGGCCGCCGTGAACGGTCACGCGCCGCCGAATGCCTGGAGCAAGTCGGATTGTCGCCGCTGCGCAACCAGCCGTTCTGGGGCCTTTCGGGCGGCCAAAAGCAACGCGTGTTGATCGCGCGCGCGCTCGCCGTCGAGCCGGAGGTCCTGCTCCTCGACGAGCCGACTGCCGGCGTCGACGTCGCGGCCGAGGACGCGATCCTCGACGTCATCGCACGACTGAATCGCGAGCGCGCCCTCACGGTCGGTCTCGTATGCCACCACTTGCCGCGCATCCGCTCGCTCGTCGACACCGCCATCTGGGTCGAGGAAGCACGCGCGATGAAACGTCCGATCGACGAGCTGCCGGCGATCGCACCGTTGGAGGCCGCAGGAGCGGTGACGGCGGGACGTTGAGCACGCTCCTCGAGATCCTGAGTCCGAGCTTTCTCCTCCGCGACGCGGTGATCGCCAGCGTGCTCGTGGGCCTCGTGTGTCCCCTGGTCGGCGTCTACTTCGTGTTGCGGCGGATGATCTTCTTCGGCGTCGCGTTGCCGCAGGTCTCCGCGGCGGGCATCGCGCTCTCCTTTCTCTTGTACCGAATGGTCGTCGGACCGCATCAGCACGGCGAGACCCCGGAGCAGCTCCTCGCGGTGATCGGCTCCTTCGGCTTCACGTTGCTCGCGCTGCTGCTGCTCGTGAGTCTCGAACGCGCCGGGCGCGAGATGGTCGAGGCGCGGATCGGCACCACGTACGCGATCGCCGCCGCCGCGACGATCCTGATTCTCGCCCGCGACCCGCATGGCGAGGCGCAGATGGTCGCCATGCTGAAGGGCGACATCCTCGCCGCCACGCGGACGAGTCTCACGCTGATGCTCTACGTCCTCGCTCCGGTGGTCGTGGTCCTCTTCGCGTTTCGGAAGCAGCTGCTGCTGGTGTCGTTCGATCGCGACATGGCGACGGTTCTCGGCATGCGCGTGACGTTGTGGGACGCGCTCCTCTACTTGACGATCGGCGCCACGATCGCGATCGGGGTCATGACGGCGGGGCCGCTCGTCACCCGGCTTCTACTGCGCGTACCGCTTCGATCTGCCGCTCGGGCCGGCGGAAGTGGCGCTCGCGAGCCTCATCTTGATGGTCGTCGCGCTCGGTAACGCCATGCGGCTCGGCATCCGGCGTCGGTTCTCGACGTGAGCCTCGTGCTGTGGACGTGCTATCTCGTTTCCGGCGCGGCGGCGCTGGCGCTCGAGATGCTCTGGATGCGCTCCGCCGCGCTCGTCCTCGGCGGCACCGCCTCCACGACCGCGACAGTCCTCGCGTGCTACTTCGTCGGCCTCGCGCTCGGCGCCGCCGCGGCAGCGCGACCGACGCCACGGCCGGCGCGACGCTACGCCCTCCTCGAACTTGGCGCCGCGATCGCGGCCGTGTGGTCGGTGGTCGTCTTCACGGGCCTCCGCACCGATGCCGCGCAGCGTGCGCTCGCGAGTTGGCCGGGCACCGGCGTGCTCGCGGTCGCGATTGCGATCGTGCCGGCGACGGTCTGCCTCGGTGGCACGCTGCCCGCGATCGGCCAGGCATTAGCGCCGCGTGGGACGCTCCGCTGGCGCGCGGCGCTGCTCTATGCACTGAACACGGTCGGCGCGATGCTCGGAATCGCAGCCGCCGGGTTCGGACTCCCTGCTGCGATCGGCGTGCTGGGGAGCTACGTCGCGGCGGCAGCGCTGAGCGCGTCGGCGGGGTTGCTCGCGTTGTCCGTCGCGCGCGCGGTCGATTCGCAGCCGCCGACGGCCGATCCGGCCAGGGCGTCACCGTCGGCGTCCATGTCGGAGGGCAGCCGATTCGACGCACGTTACGACGCTGGCGCCGTTTTCGACGTCTCGCACACGCGTCTGTACCTCATAGCCGCGGCGAGCGGCGCGCTCGGACTCGGCCTCGAGGTCCTGTGGGTGCGATTCTTCGCGCAGGTGCTCCACAACTCGGTGTACTCCTTCACCGCCGTCACCCTGGTCGTCGTCGCCGGGCTCGCGCTCGGGGCCGCGGCCGCCGCGCTCTTGCTCCGCCGCTTCGCCGCGCGCACGGTCGCCAGCGCTGCGCTCACCGCCTGCGCGGTCGCGACGATTGCGGGATTCTGGCTGTTCGTGCATCGGACCGATGGGCTGGCGTACGTCGGCATGCATACGGGGCTCGGCGAGTATCTCGGCCGCATCGTGCTGCTGACCGCCGTCACCGCCGCCCCCGCGGCGCTGGCCTCGGGCGCGATCTTGCCCGCGCTGTGGGCGATCTGGGGCGACGCGAACGGCGCCGCGCGTCCGCTCGGAACGCTGGCGGCGGCAAACACGCTCGGCGGCGCCGCCGGTGCACTGGTGATGGGGTTCGTCGCGGTACCGACGATCGGCCTGCGCGCCGGACTGCTCCTTTCGGCGCTGGGGTACCTCGTCGTCGCCGACGCGCTCGCCGCGCCGCGGCTGCGGCCGCTCCTGCTCGCGCTCGCGCTGGCCGTCCCGCTCGTCGATCCGCTGCGCGCGCCGCTCGTCCACCTGCGAACGGATTCCGAGGCGCCGCGCGCGCTCCTGGAGGGATCGTCGGGAGTCGTGAGCGTCGTCGCCGATGGCGGAGATCTCCAATTGCGGCTCGACAACTACTACGTGCTCGGCGGCACCGCTGCCGCGGCCAATGAGCGCCGCCTGGGGCTGCTGCCGTTGCTGCTGCATCCGCATCCGCAGCGGGTCGCGTTCATCGGCCTTGCGACCGGCATCACCGCGAGCGCCGCGCCGGCGCTCGACGTGGCCGAGACGACGGTCGTCGAGATCGTGCCCGAGGTGGCGACGGCCGCGCGCACGCACTTCGCGGCCTGGAACGACGGGATCTTGGATCAACCGAACGTGCGCCTCGTCCTCGACGACGGCCGCCGTTTCCTGCAGGCGACGGAGGACCGGTTCGACGTGATCGTCTCGGACCTCTTCATCCCGTGGCACGCGGGAACGAGCAGCCTCTACGCGCGCGAGATGTACGCGACCGTCGCGCGGCGGCTCGCACCGGGCGGTGTGTTCTGCCAATGGCTGCCGCTCTACCAGCTGACCCGCGAGGAGTTCGACGTGATCGCGCACACGTTCCTCGCCGTCTTTCCCGACGTGCACCTGTGGCGCGCCGACTTCTATCCCGACCGCCCCGTGGTCGCTCTGGTCGGCCGCCTCGCACCGGCGGCCGTCGACCTGGAGGAAGTCCGTGGTCGCATCGAGCGTCTCCCCGTCTGGAGTCGCGACGATCTCCTCGCGTCGCCGCTCGGCCTGGCAATGCTCCATGCCGGGGATCTCCGCGCCGCCGCCGGCGACTTCGAGCACGCGCCGCTCAACACCGACGACCGTCCGTACATCGAGTTCCTCGCTCCGCGACTCACCCGCATGACGGCCGCGGGCGACAAGGATTGGTTCATCGGCGAGTCGCTGGCCGGATTCTACGATGCGCTTGCGGCGCACCCGTCGCCGACAGCCGCGTTCCGGCCGGCGACGGACGCGATCGCGGCGACGGAGCGTGCTGGCCGCGTCATGTACCGCTACGCGATCGCCGCGACGCGCGGCGAGACCTCCGCCGCCGCGCTCGCCGACGAGGTGAGGAAGCTCGCCCCGGAAGTCGTTCTCGCAGCCGAGGCCACCGACGCGCCGCGCGACGTGACCGAGGCGCGACGGGGCCTCGCCGCGCTGCGCGAGGAACAGGACAGGGTACAGCGCGAGCTCGAAGCCGTGGAGCACCGGCTCGAAGTCGTCACCGGCCGACCGGGAACGGCGCGGTGATGCGACCTCGCACGCCGCTGAGGCGCTCGATCGTTACCGCGATCCTGTATGCGGTCGTGCTCGCGACCGGCTGCGTCCATCGTCCGGTCGCACCCCCTCCGCCGCACGACGTGCACGCCGTCACCATCGTGCCGCCGGCGAACCGAACGGGCGACGGCCTGCTGATCGCCGGCACGTCGCTGCTCGAACGGTACGCGCTCCACACCGAGCGCTTCACCGTTCCCGACGCGCTCGCCGAGGAGACCGCCTCGTTCTTGAGAGCGCGCGGGTATCGCGTCACGGAGCGCGCGACGGTCGACGCCGCGCTGCACGGCCGCGCGCCGGGGAGCGCCGAAGAGGCGAGCCGCAGCGCGTCGACGGCGGGAGTTGCGGGCGCCGTGCTCTACCTGGAGATTCGGCGCTGGGAGGCCGACGCCGACACCCATCCGGCGTTCATCATCGCCGGCGTGAGCGCGAGCGTGATCGACGTCGCGACCGGGCACGAGGTGTGGAGCGTCCGCCGACCCGTGCATCCGGTCGCCACGCCGGGCGCGGTGACGCTGGGCGCCGCCTACGAGATCGCGGTCCAGACCGTCGTCGCGGAGATGTTCGCGTCGTGGTGACGGCCGATCATCGCGGGCGCAGCACGACCGCACGAGGTCATCGCCGGCACAGCACGACCGCACGAGCCTTGCAGCCGTACGAGGCGCCTCATACCTCCGGGCGCGTTCCTCGTACTTTCGGTCGCGCGTCGTCGCGATCGATCGACGCAGCGCGCGACGCAGCGCGCAGGTGGCGTTCGTTACGCTTCAGCGCACCCATCGCTCACAGCGTTCGCGCAAGCCGCGCAAATCCGTTCTCAACGGCGAAATCGTAGCGCGAGGATCGTCGCCGCGGATGCGAACCGTCGTCGGAATGCCCCGCCACACGTCGCGCAACCGCGCTGGCGTGATCATTTGCGTCGGCGTTGACGATCCTCTGTGTCTCGAAGAACCCGTTCGGCGAGATGGACGTGCTGAGCCTCGTCTTCGGCAACGTCCTCGGGGTGACCGAGACGCAGCTCTACATCCTCGGCGCGCTCGCCGCGACGGTGATCGTCCTGCACTGGTGCTTCGCCAAGGAGCTGCTCTTCGCCGCCTTCGACGCCGACATGGCGGAGACGATGGACTACCGCGTGCAGGCGTGGGAGTTCTTCTTCTACTTGATTCTCGGCGTGGCGTTCTCGCTGAGCGTCAGCGTCGCGGGCGTCCTCGTGATCTTCTCCTATCTCGTCATCCCGGCGACGGCCGCCCTCGTCCTCGACGTCGGCATGGCGGCGACGTTCGTCGTCGCCGTGCTGATCGCGGTCATCGCGAGCGCGAGCGGGGTCTTTTTCTCGTACACCTGGGATCTGCCGACGGGCCCGACGATCGTCGCGGCGTTGTCGGCGCTGCTCCTCCTTTGTGGCGTCTGGCGGCAGGTCGCGCGGCTGCGGCCGGCGAGCGCGATGAAACGGGCCGCGCTCCTTCTCGTCCTCGTCGTCGCCTGCGGCTTTCCGCGGACACGTACCACTGTCGCCGATCCGCGCGCCGCCGACGTCCGGTCGGCGGCCGTCGAGGTCATCAACGGGACCGGCCGCGATCTTCCGACGCCGCGGCCGGGTGTCTTCGAGACGCTGGCGCGCGTCGCGTTCGGGCGGCAGATCCCCGCCGTTTCCGCCGTCGAGGCGTTCGAGGAAGCGGCGGCAGCCGCGTTGCGCGCCCGCGGAATCCGCGTGGAATCCGTCAAGCGCGCGGTTCCGGTCTTGCGGATCACTCTCCTCGATCTCGAGATCCGCAACGAGGACGCGGCCGGCGCGACCGCGTTCGTATCAGCGACCTACGCGCTCGAGACGGCCGACGCCGTCACGCTCTGGAGCGTCGCGCAGCAACGTGTGTCGTTCCGTCTTGCGGGACCCGACCTGACGCGCTCCGAGCTGGCGCGGATCGCCGACCAAGCGGTCAGCGCCGGACTCGCATCGCTTCCGCGGTCGCCTGAACGATCCTGAACGCACGAGCGCACGAGCCTTGCAGCGGCACCACTGCTCCTCATACCTCGCGCGGGGTCTCTCGTACCTTCGGTCGCGAGGAGTCGCGATCGATCGATCAACGCAGCGCGACGGTTGCGTTCGTTTCAGCGCACGCGTCGCGCACAGCGTCCGCACGCCGCTGCGCAAATCCGTTCCCAGCGGCGAAATCGTATCGCGGCGATCACCGCACGGATGGGGACGTCGTCCGGAATATCCGCCGGCGCGCAGCGCAAGCGCGCTGGCGTGATCATTGCTCATCAGTGCCGGCACCAAGGCATTTTCTATTGCAATCGAGGATCTTGCATGTATAACGACACCGTTTCGCGGTCGCTGGCCGTTGGGCTGGGAGGCGGTGTGGACGTGGAAACGGCAGACCACTCACCATTCACAATCGCAGCTCTCATGACGCGCGTCGCCAAGACGTGTGCACGCGTCACTTCGCCCTCGACCGACGGCACGTACACCATTCCCATGGCGGCACCTCGATCTCGAGGTGGGACTCCCGTGTAGACCGTCAAATCGAGAGGAGCTCCGATGTTCGATGTTCAAAATCGGTGGTGCGGCGCCGGGCGGGCGGCGCAGGTAGCGTGGTTGGTGGGTGCGGTGCTGATCAGCGGCTGCTTCAACGCGAGTCCGAGCGTGAAGCAGGCGATGACGAGCGGCGCACCGGTCGCGACCCAGACGGCGTCCTCGTCGACGGGCGCGCGCGGCCACGTTCTCGATCTTGCCGGCGTCGCGCCGAACGCCGCGAAGGTCGCAGCGGCGATGCGCCCCACGCCAGCGTCCTTCGATCTCGACAAGCCGGCGGTGCGGAGCAGCATCGCGACGTTCCAGAGCGAGCTCCGCGACTTCTTCGACGGCGCGCTCGCGCGCAGCGCCAAGTACGTCCCGACGATGGCGGGCATGCTGGCGCACGCCGGGCTGCCGGCGGAGCTCGCCTATCTGCCGCTCATCGAGAGCGGCTATCGTCCGCTGGCCGTCTCGCGCGCCGGCGCCGTCGGTCCGTGGCAGTTCATTCCCGAGACGGGGAAGAGGTACGGCCTCCGCATCGACGCGATGGTCGACGAGCGTCGCGATCCGATCAAATCGACGGAAGCCGCCGCGCAGTACCTGAAGGACCTGCACGAGATGTTCGGCGACTGGGAGCTGTCGCTCGCCGCCTACAACGGCGGCGAGAACCGCGTCGCTCGCATCCTCGCCGACAAAGGCTCGCAAAACTTCTGGTCGATGCGCGATCGCGGCTACCTGCCGAGCGAGACGTCGCAGTACGTGCCGCGGTTTCTCGCCGCGGTCAGCATCGCCAAGGCGCCGCAGGAGTACGGCTTCGTCGCCCCCGAGAACCTGCCGTACCACTTCGAGACCGTGAACGTGGATCGGCAAGTCTCGCTGTCGACGGCGGCCGGCTTGTGCGGTGTCTCCGCCTCGGCGCTCGCGGAGCTGAACCCGGCGCTGCGCCGCGGAATCACGCCGACGGGCTACGCGCTCCGCGTCCCGGCCGGCGCCGCGGAACCCCTGCGCACCGCGCTCGCCAGCTACGTCGAGCCGGCGCGGGCGACGCGGCAGGTCGCACGCACGGGTCGCGGTACTGCGCGCGCGCGCATCTTCGCGCGCCGCGACGAGAGCCGCCAGGTCGCCGTCGCTCCGCTGCGCTCGGTGCGAACGTTCGGATCGCCGAAGGCGGCGCGGCCGCTCGTGCGCGAAGCGTCGCGCGCCGCGGCGGCCGATCGCTCCCGTCGCGGGGCGCGGCCGAGCACGCGCGTCGCCCGTGCATGCGAGCCGTCGCCGTTCGTGAGGACGCCCGCCAAGCCGGCGGTACGCGCGCGCCGCCGGTCGGGATGAGCTCGGCAGACGCCTCGCGCGGCGGCCCGAAGCGCGACGACATGTCGTGCTCGGCAGCGGCCTCAGCCGCGGCGGCGTGTCTTGGCGGCGAGCGGCGGTTTGCGGCGCGGTCGTGCGGACGATGTGGCCGCGGCGACGCGCGGCGGCGTTTCCGGCGGCGCGATCGCGAGCTCGGCGAGATAGCGCAGTAAGGTTCGCACACCGAATCCGGTGCCGCCTTTCGGCGCGAAGGGCAAATCTTTGTCGGTAAACGCGGGGCCGGCGATGTCGACGTGGATCCAGGGCCTGCCGTCGACGAACTCCTGCAGAAAGAGCGCCGCCGTGATGCTGCCCGCGTTGCCGCCGCCGATATTTTTCAGATCCGCGACCGGGCTCTTGATGTCGTCGCGATACTCCGGGACGAGCGGCAGCTGCCAGAGCGGCTCGCCAGTCTCGCGCCCGAGCGCCACCAGCCGATCGACGATCGCCTGGTCGTTGCCGTAGATGCCGGCCACCTGCGGCCCGAGCGCGACGATGCACGCGCCCGTGAGCGTCGCGAGATCGATGATGAGGTCCGGCTTCTCGGCGGCGGCGAGCGCCAACGCGTCGGCGAGCACGAGGCGGCCCTCGGCGTCGGTGTTCAGCACCTCGACGCTTTTGCCGTTGCGGAACCGAATGACGTCGCCGGGCTTCTGCGCCTTGCCGCCGGGGAGGTTCTCGGTCGCCGGGACGAAGCCGTCGAGGTCGATCGCGAGCTGCATGCGTCCGGCCGCCATCATCGTGGCGATCACCGCGGCGCCGCCGGCCATGTCGATTTTCATCGTCTCCATCGACTTCGCCGGCTTGAGCGAGAGACCGCCCGAGTCGAAGGTGATCCCTTTGCCGACGAGCGCGATCCGGCGCCGCGCGCCCGGGCCGCGGTAGCGCATGCGAATGAACCGCGGCTCCTCGTTGCTGCCACGCGCGACCGCCAGCAATCCCGCCATGCGCTCCTGCTCCAACCGGGCGCGATCCCAGACCTCGATCTCGACACCGGTGTCCGCGGCGAGGCGCTCGGCGGTCGCGGCGATGAAGGTCGGCGTTTTCACCGCCGCGGGCTCGTTCACGAGATCGCGGACCGCGGTGACAGCGGCAACGGCAGTTGCGACATTGCCGAGCCGCTGCTCGACCTCCTTTGGCGCCGGCGCCGCCGCGAGGAGCGTCAGCTCGGCGACGGTCGCCGGATGATCGGCATCGGATTTGTACTTGTCGAAGCGATACCCGGCGAGCTCGAACCCCTCGGCGAGCGCCGCGAAGTGGTCGAGGCTCGACGCGCGCGCGTCGACGGCGATCGCGACGCGCCTTGCCCCGTGGCGCTCCGCGGCTCGCCGCGCGTGTCCGGCGGCGCGTCGCCACGCGTCGATGTCGATCGGCGCGCCGTCGCCGAGACCGACGACGCAGAACAGCCGCCGCCGCGCGCCGGCAAGCGCCACCGTAACGACTTGCCCTTCACGGCCGCGGAAGCGCTCGGCGGCGAGCGCGCGACGGACGGCGGCGCCGTCGGGGCCGCGCGCGAAGCCTCGGAGCGCAGGCCGGCGCTCCTCGCCCGCCGCAAGCAATACCACCACCATCTCGGCCGCCGCGGACGCCGCGTCCCCGGCACGAACCCGAATTCTCACCGCGCTGTTTTGTAGAGCCTCCGGAGCAGCCCGTCAATTCGGCTGCGGCCGTCGATAAGCGCGCACGTAGAGCGGCGCCTCCACGCCGGCGACGAGGCGCGGGTCGTCGACGAGCGCCTGCGGCACCGTCCGCAGCGGCAGCTCACCCGCCCACACGGCGAGCGCGTAGTCTTCCTCGTCATCGAGCGGTGGACCGGAGCGCGTCTTCACCGACGCCTCGTCGAGCGCCAAGGCGAGGACGAGGGTTCCCTTCAGCTCCTGCACGTAGGGCTCGCGCACGTGCGCCCAGCGTCCGGGAACGATGTGCTCGGTGATCGCGCGCAGCGCCTCCCGCTTCTCGTCGACGCTTTCGACGACGCGCGCGCACCCGAAGATCACGACCGACCGGTAATTGATCGAGTGGTGGAACGCCGAGCGCGCGAGCACCAGCCCGTCGATCAACGTCACGGTGACGCACACGTCGATGCCGCCGCCCACCGTCTGCAGCATCCGTCCCGCAGCGGAGCCGTGGAGGAGAAGCGTGTCCCCCGCGCGTCCATACGCGGTCGGGATCACCACCGGCGCCCCGTCGCTCGAGAAGCCGACGTGGCAGACGAGCGCCTCGTCGAGAATGCGGTACATGGCGGCGCGATCGTACGTGCCGCGCTTCGGCAGGCGCTTGAGAGTGGTGCGGGCGGTGGGTGCGAGGGCGTCCATTGACATCTCTCCTTTGTACTGGTACATATTGCTCTGAGTGGCAGTACAATACCCAATTCGCGGGACGACCGCAAGCGCCATTGCCGCGAGCATCGAGCGCGCCATCCGCGAGGAACGTTTGGCGGTCGGAGCGCAGCTGCCGACGGTACGGGCGCTCGCCGGCCGTTTGCACGTCAGCCCGGCAACGGTCATGGCCGCGTATCATGCTCTCCGCCGCCGCGGCCTGCTCGTCGCGCCGCCGGACGTCCGCGATCTCGCGGTCGGCAATCCCGATCCGGCGCTCTTGCCGCGGCTCGACGCCGCGCTCAGCGCGCTCGACGGCCGGCCGCGCCTCTATGCCGAGCTCCGCGGCGCCGATCCAAAGCTGCTCGCAATCGCCGCCAAGCAATTCGCCGCCGAAGGCATCCCGACGGCCGCGCTCTGCGTCGTCGGCGGCGCCCTCGACGGCATCGAGCGCGCGTTGCAAGCGCACCTCCGTCCGGGCGATCGCGTCGCCGTGGAGGACCCCGGCTTCACCGCCGTCCTCGACCTCGCGGGCGCGCTCGGCCTCGGCGTCGAGCCGATGCGCATCGACGAGCACGGGCCGCTGCCCGATGAAATGGAGCGTGCGCTCCGCCGCAGCGCGCACGCCTGCATCGTCACACCGCGCGCGCAGAACCCGACCGGCGCCGCGCTCGACGAATCACGCGCCGCGGACCTGCGTCGTGTGCTCGCACGCCATCCAGAGACGCTCGTCATCGAGGACGATCACGCCGGTCCCGTCGCCGGCGCCCCGGCGGTCACGCTCTGCACCGCCGATCTCCGGCGCTGGGCGGTCGTGCGCTCGGTCTCGAAATCCCTCGGCCCCGACCTGCGGCTCGGCGTGATGAGCGGCGATCCGACGACCGTCGCGCGCGTCGAAGGGCGGCAGCTGATCGGCGCCGGCTGGGTGAGCTACATCCTGCAGGGCCTGGTCGTCCGCCTGTGGAGCGATCCGGAGGTGAAGCGGCTCCTGAAGCACGCCGACGCCGCATACACGGAGCGGCGCCACGCGATGCTGCGGGCACTCGCGGCACGGGGGATCGCCGCGTTCGGCCGCTCGGGCATGAACGTCTGGGTGCCGGTGCCCGAGGAGGGCACGACGGTGCGCTTGCTCCTCGACGCCGGTTGGGCGGTCGCGGGCGGCGAGCGCTTTCGCCTGCACAGCCCGCCGGCGATTCGCATCACGATCGCGACGCTCGCCGACGGCGAAGCAGACGCGGTCGCGGCGGCGTTGGCGTCCATCCTCGCGCCGGCGCGACGCACGCGCTCGGCGTGACGGTCATCATCGAGAGGCAAACTGCATCGAGAAGCAACTGCGTCCGGTAGCGAGCGTGAGGCGTCCGCAAATGGGACGCCTCCGGCCCGGTCGAGTGCGCGTCAGCTGCTGCGGGTCTCCCAAGGATCATAGGTGCCGAAATTCCACAGGTGCGCTTCAGGATCACGACACGAGTATCCGCGGCCGCCGTAGCTCTCGTCGCGCAGCGCATAGACGACCGTGGCACCCGCAGCGACGGCGCGAGCGTGATGAGCATCGGCGTCGGCGACGATGATGTAGGGACTTTGCGTGCCGACGCCGCCCACGTCTGCCGGAGTCCTTTGCAGCTTGCCGAACTCGTCGTCACGCGCCTCGCCGAGCATGACCATGCCGTTTCCGTAGACGAGCTCGGCATGAACGACCGTAGCACCGTCCCCCGGCACGACGAGATGCTTTTCGAACCCGAAGGCGCGACACAGCCATTCGACGGCGGCGTTCGCGTTCCGATACCGCAAGATCGGAATGATCATTCCATGTGTGTTCGTGGGCATGATGGAGCCCTCCTTTCTGGCGGGAACCTAGCCGCATCGCCGGTGCGCGTCTTGGACGGAATTTACCTCGCCATCAAGAGCGCTTTCAGATGCTCCCGTCACCGAAGACAGACAGCATGGCACGTGCATCGGTGGGCGCGGCACCGGCAAACTGGCGGACGTCGCGAACGAGGTGAGACTGGTCGTAGTAGCCGAATTCCAGCGCCAGCTGCGCCCACGTCCCTGTGCCGCCGCGTCTGAGATGGTCGATCAGGCGATGGAATCGAACGATGCGTGCAAGCTGTTTCGGAGGCACGCCGACGTGCTCGCGGAACAAATGAATGACGTGCTTCTGGCTGTACCCGAGCTCCCCGCTGAGAGCGCCGACTTCTGCGGTACCGCCGTGCTCCTCGATCCAGCGAAGGGCGTGGACAACCGCAGCGATCCGTCTGTCTGCCGCCTCGACGCGCTGAGCGATGACCTGCTCTACGAGGTCGAAGCGCGCATCCCATGATGGTAACGCGTCGAGACGCTCGGTCAGATCACGGTGGTGTGGCGGCAAGACATCATGCAGGTCGACAATGCGGCCGCACAGCTCCGTCATCGATACGCGAAATACCAGCGCTGCGCCGACCGGCGTGAGCGTCACCTCCAACCCACGTTGGAAACCGTCGTGCTCCGTGATCGTGAAGGTGTCGAGGATGCCTGCGGTGAAGCCGCCGCGATGCCGCGTCCAATGGCTCATACTGCCATTTTCGAAGATACGGATCGGCGGCCCGAGCTCGAGAATGACGACAACGTGTGGAGACGGGAATTCCCGCCGGCGAAGCGGTTCGGAGGTGGCCTCTACGTAGCCGCAGTAGCGCTGCACGTACGCCTTGAGGTCCCGACGAGGAGCCCGGGCCGCGAATTCCCAGTATCCTGCGGCCGTCTTCCCGCGGGTGATCCGTGCATGCTGCTCGTGCACGCTCCGGGCATACTCCGCCGACAGCCGCGGTGCCATGCGACGTCGGCGTCCGTTGTCCATCAAGATGCGGCACCGCCGGCCTGCGCGCGCTCCCGCGTTGCGGCCGCAGGTCGCGACGGGTAAAGGCTGCGGTCGTGCTCGCTCACGGGTATGCGGTCCTGCGTTTTCGGGCTTGGTGGCTCGCGGTGCTGCTCGTGCTGGTCGTGGTCGCCGGCGCGTGCCAGCGCGCGGAGCATAGCGACGCGTTTCGTGTCGCGCTCTTGAACCCGGGGCCCATCAGCGACGCGGGGTGGAATGCGGCGGCGTACGAAGGCTTGTTGGCCGTCCGCGACCAGCTTGGCGCGGAGGTGAGCCAGGTCGAGACGCGGACGCCGCCGGAGTTCGAGGAGGCGTTCCGCGACTACGCGCGCCGCGGGTTCCGGATCGTCATCGGCCATGGGTTCGAGTTTCAGGACGCGGCGGCGCGGGTGGCGCCGGAGTTTCCCGGCACTGTCTTTCTCACGACGTCGGGGAGCACCGTGCGGCCGAACGTCGCCCCGCTCGTCTTTCGTCTCGAGGACGCGACGTTCGTGCTCGGCTATCTCGCCGCGCGCCTGCAGCCCGATGGCAAGGCATGCGCCGTCGGCGGCATGGACATCCCGTCGGTGCGCGGCACGTTCGTCGCGTTCGAGGCCGGCGCGAAGCACGCCCGCCCCGATTATGCCGTCGCGACGTCGTATATCGGCGGCTGGGATGATCTCGGCGCGGCGCGCGCCGCGACGCTCGCGCTCATCGACCGCGGCTGCCGCTTCGTCTTCCAAAACGCCGATGCCGCGGGGCCGGGCGTCTTCCAGGCGGCGGGCGAGCGCAACGTTTACGCGTTCGGCAGCAACCGCGTCCAGCACGAGGTCGCCCCGAAGGCGGTGCTGGCGAGCGCGGTGATCGACATCCCGCGCGCGTTCGTCGCGGTCGCACGCGAGGTGAAGGAAGGACGCTTTCACGCGCGGCCGATCGAGGAGACGATGCAGGACGGCACGATCTCGGTCGCGTACAACCCCGCGCTCGCGTCGGTCGTGCCTGCGGACGTGCGCCGCGACGTCGACGCGCTCGCCGACGGGATCCGCAACCGCACGGTCGCGGTGCCGTACGCGGCGTTGTGACGGACGCGCCGCCCGCGCCCCGTCTCGCGCTGCACGGTCTCGAGAAGCGGTACGGCGCACGGCGCGCGCTCGCCGCCCTCGACCTCGAGCTCGGGAGCGGCACCATCCATGGGATCCTCGGCGAGAACGGCGCCGGCAAGTCGACACTCGTACGGATCGTCGCCGGCGCGCTGCGTCCTGACGCCGGAATGGTCGCGGTCGACGGCGTGCCGCTGCCGCCCGGCGCGCCACGCGCGGCGCGCGCCGCCGGAGTCGGCGTCGTCTTTCAGCACTTCGCCCTCATCGGCGCGTTGTCGGTCGCGGAGAATCTCGCCCTCGCCGCGCCCGAGCTCGCCGGTAGCGGACTCGTGTCGCCGCGGCGGCTCGCGGCTGCTGCGATCGAGCTCGCCGCGCTTCACGGCCTCGACATCGGCGACCCGCGCGCGCGCATCGACACGCTTCCCGTCGGGACCCGCGCGCGCGTCGAGATTCTGCGCGCGCTGTCGGGCCCGATGAAGGTGCTCCTGCTCGACGAGCCGACGGCCGTTCTCACGCCCGGAGAGACGACGGATCTCTTCGCGATGCTGCGGCGGCTGCGCGCCGCCGGGGCGCTCGTCGTGCTGATCACGCACAAGCTCGCGGAAGCCCTCGACGTCTGCGATCGGGTGAGCGTCATGCGTGACGGCGCGCTCGTCACGACGGTCGCGACGCGGGATCTCTCGCCGGCGGCGCTGGCGGGCCTCATGATCGGCGACGCCGCGCCGCCGACAGGAGCGTCGGTCGAGGACGCCCCAGCGTCGCAGACCGTCGCCGCGAACGCAGCGACGACTCCCGTTCTTCCCGCCACCGTCAGCGCGGCGACGACTCCCGTTCTTCCCACCGCCGTCAGCGCAGCGACGACTCCCGTTCTTCCCGCCGCCGGTAGCACGGCGATGACTCCCCTCCTCGTCGTGCACGCACTCTCGACGCGCGCCGCGATCGGCGAGACGGCGCTGCACGAGGTCGAGCTCACCGTCGCCGGCGGCGAGATCTGCGGCGTCGCGGGCGTCGACGGCAACGGGCAGGACGAGCTCGCCGCCGCGCTCTACGGTCTCACGCCGCGCGCCGGTGAGGTGCGCGTCGGCGGCGGCTTGGTGCCGAGCG
>WNFR01006022.1_pt1 | contig 24192 bp, 22 predicted proteins | sample 5400221 | NCBI WGS metagenome assembly WNFR01 (sample SAMN13153357, study PRJNA577476) | soil metagenome | isolation source: 40 cm soil under Madrone tree | place: USA:California | collected 2016-06-14 | reverse complement strand
AGGTGCAGACAGTCGGTTGTCGCGTCATAAGTGCCGATCGCCGCCCGTGGCTCGATCGGCGCCGGGACCACACGGTTGTTGACGAGTTCGATTTCGACTATGTGGGCCGCCCCGACAAATGCCGCCGAGGTGGTAGTCTGATCCCCCTTCTGAAATCGATAAGAGAGATTGCCGGGAGCCTCGTCCCAGATCGCCGGCGCGTCCGGATGCAACGCCGCCGTAGCATCGACCGCCGCCTGCAGCGGTCGGTATTCGATGGCGATCCGCTCGGCAGCGTCGCGCGCGAGATCGCGGCTTTCCGCTACGACCAGCGCCACCGGATCGCCGACGTGGCGCACCCGGCCGCGCGCCAGAGCATATCGCGGCGGTACGATCATCGGATCGACCGTGGCCACCTGGGCGACGCAAGGGAGAGGACCGATGTCCTCAGTGTGCAGATCGGCTTCGGTGAACACCCCGAGGACGCCGGGCATTGCAAGCACTGCCATGGTGTCGGCCCGCTCGATCATGGCATGGGCGTGCGGAGAGCGGAGCACATAGGCGTGGACTTCCCCGGGAGCAGTGAAATCCTCGACATATCGACCGCGGCCGGTCAGAAACCTGATATCCTCCAGCCGGCGCACCGAGCGCCCGCGATCGTCACGTGCCATCCGTCTTCCCCGCTTCGATCCGGTCTCACAAACAGTTACTGGACAACGCCGCCCGCCGAGAATCCTTCTTCGAGATGCGATGCGGCCGCAGCGCTCGCGCTTTAGGGAGGAACTCATGACGATCGCGACAACCTCGTCCAGAGCCCGCCAATCTCTGCTGCAGCATGTCCCGGAACTGGCATTAGCGCTAGCTGGGACAGCCGTAGTGCTGCTGGCGCTCGGCCCGATCGGGTGGCGCGCCGGGTGGTGGCATTTCCGTTTCTCGTTGCTCACCTTGATGCCGTGGGCGGCCTATTTTGGCCTTGCCGCGGTAATCGTCTCGGCGCTAGCGCTCGTCATCGGCCTCTCGCGCCTCGACTGGCGCGGGATCGCGCTCGCGCTCGTGGCGTTGATCGGGGGCGGCCTGATTGCCTACGTGCCCTGGCATTACGATCAGATCCGGCAGACGGTCCCGCCGATCCACGACATCACGACCGATCCGGACAATCCGCCCGCCTTTGTCGCGGTCGTACCGTTGCGGCAAGGGGAAGGCATCAATTCGGTCGCCTATGAGGGCGCCAAGATTGGCGACCAGCAACGGCACGCTTATCCGGACGTCGTCCCGCTGACCGTCGGGCTGGTACCCGACGCGGCATTCGGACGAGCGCTCGACACGGCCCAGCAAATGGGTTGGACGATCGTCGCGTCGGACAAGGCGGCAGGCCGGATCGAGGCGAGCCAAAAAAGCCGCTGGATGGGCTTCACCGACGATATCGTCATCCGGGTCGCTCCGGCGAGCTCGGGCAGCCGCATCGACCTGCGCTCGTCTTCGCGCTATGGGCGCAGCGATTTCGGCGTCAACGCCGAGCGCATTCGCGCTTACCTCACCGCGTTGCGGGCGGCCACCAGAAGCCAGGGTTAAGGTCCGGCTCTCTTCCCCTAGCCGCCGCCTTATCCGATAATTTCGGCGGGGGGCGGCTTTCCTCGAAGAGAGCGATGTCGTGACCGGTTCCACCGGCGCCGGCTGGGCGCTTGCATTATTGCTGAACGCGACCTCGGTTTTCGCGCAGAATACTCCGGAAGCCAAGGACATGGCGTTGGTTGGCTATAACGACCTGCAGGCGCGCAGCGCCTATCAGCCGGTGATCCATGAGCAGTCCGGGCGCTGGATCGCCTATATCGGCCACCATGGCGGCACTGACGCCATGCCCAAACCGCCGAACCCGCTGACCGGGGCCGAGGAGGCGAACGGCACCTCGATCCTCGATGTGACTGACCCGCGTCATCCGCAATATCTTGCGCATATTCCCGGCGAGCCCGGTCTCTACGAGGGCGGCGGCGCGCAGATGGTGCGCGTGTGCGACGGCAAGAGCCTGCCGAAAGGCGACCCGAACGCGGTCTACCTGCTGCGCCCGTTCGGCAATGCGGCGCACGAGATCTGGAATACCGCCGATCCGGCCCATCCGCAGCTGGTGACGCGGGTCGTCGAGGGCCTCAAGGGCACGCACAAGAGTTGGTGGGAGTGCGACACCGGTATTGCCTATCTGGTTTCCGGCGTGCCGGGCTGGCGGGTGCCGCGGATGACCCAAATCTTCTACCTCAGCGACCCGGCGCATCCGCAAAAGATCCGCGATTTCGGGTTAGCGGGCCAGCAGCCGGATGCCGCCGGGGCGGTGCCGATGATGCTGCACGGCATGATCTCCCTCGGCCCTGACGCGAACCGCATCTATTTCGGCTATGGCACGAACGCCGACGGTCTGCTGCAGATCGTCGATCGCGACAAGCTGTTGAACGGGCCGAAAGAGCCGACCGACGACAATCTGCGCTATCCCGAAATCGGCCGGTTCGAGCTGTCGCCGCTCAACGGCGCGCACACCACCTTCCCGGTGCTCGGCATGCCGATCGCCGAATTCGCCAAGGACAAGATCGGCAAGATCCGCAATTTCGTCGTTATCACCGACGAGCAGATCGCCAATGAATGCCAGGAAGCGCGGCAGTTCGTGTGGTTTGTCGACGTCACCGTCGAGAAGCACCCGATCTCGGTCGCAACCTGGGGCGCGCATGAATCGCCCGGCGACTTCTGCAGCCGCGGCGGCCGCTTCGGGACTCACGCCTCAAACGAGAACATGACGCCGATCTATTACAAGCGGCTGATGTTCTTCTCGCACTTCAATGCCGGGGTGCGCGCCGTCGACATCCGCGACCCCTACCATCCGACCGAGGTCGCCTATTACATTCCCGCGATCACTGAAAATACCGACAAGCGCTGCATCAAGCTCGACAATGGCGAGCAGCGCTGCAAGGTGGCGATCCAGACGAACAATGTCGAGGTTGGCGACCGCGGCTACATCTACATCGTCGACCTCGCCAATACCGGTATGCACATTCTGGAGCTGTCCGGCGACGCCCGGGAGATCGCGGATTTCCCGAAGTGAGAGCGATCAGCGGTAGGCACCGAGGTTGTTGACGGCACCCAATTCGGTGCCGGAGCGATCGAGCAGTTCCAACAATTTGGCTGCGATCATGTAAGGCTCGGCCAATGTAAAGGTCACCGTCGAACCTCCCGGCGGATCGATGACCGAGAGCGTGCTGCTGTGGTCGACGACATAAGCGCTGTTGTCGAGCAGCACCTTTTCGTACTTGACCCCGAGGGCATGCGCAACCTCGGTGATCTGTTCTTGTGTGCCGGTCAGCCCGATCAGACGCTTGTCGAAGGCGGCCGCGAAGTCGCGCAACGTCGGCCCGCGATCGCGCTCCGGATCGACAGTGATGAAAAGCGGCTGCACGTGTCGGGCGGCCGGCCCGATCTCATCGAGTGCCTCGGCCATGGCGCCGAGCGCGGTCGGGCACTGATCGGAGCAATGCGTATACCCGAAGTAAATCAGCAGCCATTTCCCGGGAAAATCCGCGCTCGTGACGGTGTTGCCGTCGGCATCGACCAGGGCAAACGGATGGTCGAGCACGATGCTCGTCTCGTCTCCCTTCGCGTACGATCCGCAGAGCGCGAGACCGAGGCCTGCCGTGACCACAGCGGCCATCATCGCGCGGCCCCGTCTCGACTGCAGCGAGCTTTGCCGACCGGCTAACCCGATCTTATATTGCACCAGACCACTCTGGTCATGCCGCTATCCGGGGATCGAGAGCGCTGCAGAAATCGGCGAGAACCTCCGCAAGACGGCGAGTAGCTGCGCTCGCCTCCGGCGCCGCAACGAGTGCCCACTTCGGTATCGGGAATCGGTGGAAAGCCATCCCCGGCGCCCAGAATACTATGATCGGGGAGAATAGTGACCTCGGACAGGATGCTGACGCCGAGGCCGGCAGAGACAGCGGCCTGAATGCCGAAAACATTGGGCACGCCTATACTACGGTGCACTCGGTCTCCTTTCCGTCAGCTACAATCGTTTACCGCACCGGTTGTTCGATGCGTTCATAAAGGCGGGCCGCCAAGCCGGATACTCACGCGACGCTGACTTCAACGGCACCCAACAGGGCGGACGTCGGGGGTTATCAGCTCACGCAATGAGACAGAGTGCGTTGCGGCGCTACACCGCCGGTGCCCTGCCCAGCGCAGCCGGACGCGCGGGCGCCGCATCAAGTGCGCTGCCGATCTCCTCGATCGAGCGGCCCCTCGTCTCGATGCCGAGGAACGCGAAGACGAGTCCGGCTTGCGCGTACCAGAACGCGAGAAACAGCAGCGCCGGGAAGATCGCGTCGAGGGTCACCTTCGGGCTGACGTAATTGGACGAGCCGACGATCACGGCGAGCCCGAGCGGACCAATGATCTTGCCGAGATTGCCGATGCCATAGCTGAAGCCCATCCCGCTCGCGCGCAGCCGGTTCGGCCATACCTCCGCCAAATAAGGCCCGATGACCGCGTAGCTGGCGTCGCCGAAGAAGCGCTGGATCATGATCAGCACGAAGAACACCGACACGGTGCCGATGTAGACATCGTTGAAATACCCGGCGAGCGCCATGGCGAGCGCGCCGCCGGTGCCGATCAGGAAGCCCGACGCACGGCGCCCCAGCGCGTCCGACATCCACGACGCAATGAGGCGCCCGACGATGCCGAGAATGCCGACATAAATCATCAGATAGGAGGCCTCGGCCGGGGTGATGTTCAGCACCATCACAAACAGGGTCGTGATCCACATCAAGATTCCGACACCTCCTGTCTGGCTCAGCGCCACCAGGCAGCCCGTCGTCATGCTGCGCGGGTATCTGAACAATTCGCGCCACGACGTCTTCTCTACCTCCGGAGGGGCGGTCGGCAGCTGGATTTCCCGCGGGTCGCACTGCAACGCCCAGGCGAGCGATCTGCGGGCCTCTTCGTGCCGTCCCATCCGCATCAGCCAGCGTGGCGATTCCGGCACCCAGTAGCGGATCATCAGCACCAGCAGCGCTGGGGTCAGACCAACGAGGAACAAGCCGCGCCAGCCGATGATTGGCGCGAGAAACGCTCCCGACAAAGCACCCAGGATATTGCCAGCCGGCAATAGGACGGTGGTAAGGCCGCTGACCCAGCCGCGCTTGTAGGTGGGCACGAATTCCTGCACCAGCGGAATGTCGATGGCGATCAGCCCGGCATTGCCGAAGCCGACGAAAAAGCGGAAGAAGCTCAGAAAGATCCATCCGGCGATCCAGCCCCCTTGATCGGGTGTGAAAAACATGATGCCAGTGGCGAGCGCGACGTTGAGCGCGGTCATGATGAACACTTTCCGCCGGCCGATGCGGTCGCCCATCCAGCCCCAGAAGAAGGCGCCCGGCACCGCGCCGACACCGGCGGAGATCAGGATCACTGCCGACTGCCCATAGGTCAGTTGCCACTCCTTCAGGATGAAGGCCAGCACATACCCGATCAGAAAGAAGTCGAAGAAGTCGAGCATATCGCCGACATTCGCAGTGGCGATGATCTTCCACTGATTTGCCGTCAATGTTTTCTGTTTTTCTAAACGCTCCAACATGGCGTACTCTCCCATTGGCCGGCTACCCGGGCAATAGCGGACAGACACAAGCGTGGCGACACCAGATTTCGGGGGCTGGTGTGGGTATTTTCTTGGAAGACTACTTGGTTTCTCTGTGTGACGCCTCGCACTGTGGCAGCAGCTCATTGCCGCGCCGACATTGCATTTGTGCTCAAATTCAGAAGGCGGTTATCCGCTCTCTGGTTCCCGTCCGCCTCACTGGCGAGCCGTGCACTGGGTGTAACCCAGCCAAGCGAATCTGTCAAACCTCGGTCCGGCCCACGATTTCACGGGATTAGCACCGCGGCGCCTTGCAGCGCGCCGTTGCGCAGATCGGCGAGCGCGTCGTTTGCTCTGCCGAGCGGATAGGTGACAGTCTCGGTTCTGATGCCGGCCACGGGCGCCAGCGCGAGGAATTCTTCGGCATCGCGCCGAGTCAGATTGGCGACCGAGCGAAGGACGCGTTCTTCCCACAGGATCCGGTACGGGAAAGACGGAATGTCACTCATATGAATGCCGCCGCAGACGACAATGCCGCCCTTCTTCGTGGCGGCTAGAGCCGCTGGCGCGAGTGCACCGACCGGCGCGAAGATCAGCGCGGCGTCGAGCGGCTCGGGCGGCGGCTCGTCCGAACCTCCGGCCCATTCGGCGCCGAGCGAGCGGGCGAAATCCTGTGCCGCGAGGTCGCCGGGGCGAGTGAAGGCGAACAGCCGGCGCCCTTGATGGCGCGCCACTTGCGCCACGATATGGGCGGCGGCGCCGAACCCGTAGATCCCGATCAGCGGCGCATCCCCGGCCATCCGCAGAGTGCGGTAGCCGATCAGCCCGGCGCACATCAGGGGCGCCGCTTCAACATCGCCGTAGCGCGGATCGATCGCAAAGCAATAACGCTGGTCGGCGATGGTGAGCTCGGCATAGCCGCCATCGATCTGATAGCCGGTGAACCGGGCGCGGTCGCACAAATTCTCATGGGCCTTGCGGCAATACTCGCAGATGCCGCAGGTCCAACCGAGCCAGGGCACCCCGACCCGGTCGCCGATCGCGAAACGGTCGACCGATTCCCCCTTCCCGACCACGCTTCCGATGATCTCGTGTCCGGGCACCAGCGGCAATTTCGGGTCGGGAAGCTCGCCGTCGACGACATGCAGATCAGTCCGGCAGACGGCGCAGGCCCGCACCGCGATCAAGACCTGCTGCGGTCCGGGTCGCGGCTCCGGCAGCTCAGCGGCGGCGAGCGGGTGCCTTGCGGCGGTGAATAATTGGGCACGCATCAGGCCTCTCCATGATCCGTCTTGAAATGAACGCCCGCATGTTTAGTAGTGCTAAGCGTGAGCCAGGAGGATGATACCGAAACCGCAGTGGCGCTGCGCACGGGAGAGCGCCGCGAAGCGGCCCTTTATGCGCCGGTCAAGGAGTTCCTCGAACTCCAGGGTTACGAGGTCAAGGGCGAGGTCAGGGGCTGCGACGTCGTCGCTCGGCGCGGCGACGAACCGCCGGTCATCGTCGAGCTCAAGCTCCGCTTCAACCTGACGCTGGTCCTGCAAGGCATCGACCGCCTGGCATTGACCGAGCGGGTCTATCTCGGTGTTCCGCGTCCCGACCGGCGACCCCGCGCAGGGATGCTCGCCCCGGACAGGGCCGAGATCCGCAAGCTGTGCCGTCGGCTCGGATTGGGCCTCATCCTGATCGGCGCCGGCAAAAGAACCATCGAGATCATCGAGGAGCCGGTGCCGTACCGGCCACGGCAAGCGAAGTTGCGGGCCCTGCGTTTGGCGGACGAATTCTCGCGCCGCGTCGGCGACGCGAATGTAGGCGGGGCGGTGGGTGTTCCGGTCGTCACGGCCTATCGTCAGGACGCTTTGCGCTGCGCCCGTGTGCTCGCCCTCTCGGGGCCGATGGGCCTCGGCGCACTGCGCGCCGCCGCGGGTGTGCCCGGCGCTGCCCGGATCCTGCAACGCAACGTCTATGGCTGGTTCGCGAGGCTCAAACGCGGCACCTATGGGCTGAGCAGGGAAGGTCGTCAGGCGCTGAGCCGCTTTGCCGAAGCGCTATCGGCCCTGTCGCTTCCGCCGCTTCCGGCGTGATCGCGCCGATTGCTCTGCCGTGATAACCGAGTACAGCGAGGAGCGGCGCCGGAACCTGATCTTCGATTACTTCGGCGACGACGCACGGGTTCGGCTGCTGCGCCGCACTCCAACTTTTGGCGCTCCCGTCTTCGTCGTCGATTTCGACCGGGGCCCACGGCATTTCCGCACCTTGGGCTCGTTCGGGACCGGGGCGCAGGTGACCGAGCAGTCGAGCATGGATCTGCTCTATCCGGCGCGTCTCGTCTTCCACTACGAGCGATTGATGTCCCTGGCGCTGGCAATGAGCCGGCGATCGGTCAACGCATTGCTGCTCGGGCTGGGCGGCGCGGCGATGTGGCGCTTTATCCGCGCCTACCTGCCCGACTGCTCGCCGACCCTTATCGACGCCGACGAGACTATCGTCGCCATCGCCCGACGCTGGTTCTATCTGAAACAATCGGTCGTGCTGGACACCGCGCAGAGGTTCCTCGCCGGGACGAGCGCGCAATACGATGTGATCCTCGTCGACCTCTACGACGCCGACGGCCCGGCCGATAGCGACGAGGTATTCTGGACGCGCTGCCTCGACTCACTCGCACCCGGCGGCTGCCTCGCCAACAACTGGGCCGACTTTGCAGTCAACCCTCACGTCAGGCCGATGGCCGACACCCTCTCATTGGTCGCGCAGGCCCGTGGTCTCGAACCGATCTTCGTGACGCGGCGCGGCTTCCGCGACAACCTCGTCCAATACGTGCCGACCGCGCCGGGAATCGATGCCGAAGGGATAACTGGCGTCCTCGAACGCTTTGTTCGCGAGCGCCATATCCCCGACCGCGGCCGCGGGATACTCGAGAACTGCCTGGTGACGCGGCGCTTTCCGATCGAGTGAGCGGGTGGGTTACGGTTCTTCCGAGACCGCCTCCTCAAAGGCCGCCAGGGTCGTCTCGATCGCCTCCCGCGGCAGGTCGCGGGTGATGAAGACCATGCGTGTGCGCCGGTCTTCGCTCGGCCATTCCCGCAGCAGCACAGGTGGATGGAACAGGTGCTGCACCCCATGCAGCACGACCGGCTGGTCGGGACGGTCGGACAGGGCGACGATTGCCTTCAGCCGCAACAGATCGTCGCCGCGCATCGTCGCCAGCCCGTCCAGCCAGGCGGACAGCGCAGCCCAGGAGATCGGCCGCTCGCGAGTAATGCAGAAGGCGCGGATGCGGTCATCGTGCCGGTTGACGTCGGGGTGTTCGTGCTCGTGCTCATGCTCGCTCTCGAACGCCTCGTCGCGCAGCCAGCGGCGCACATCGACGCTCTTGGTCGCCGGGTCGTAGAAACCGATGTTGAACAGGACAGCCGGATCGACGGCGCCCTGGGCGATCGGCACGATCGTGGCGCTCGGATTGAGCGCCTCGAGGCGCGCCTCGATCTCCTGCCGCGCCGCGAGCGCGGCGAGATCGGTCTTGGTCAGCAACAGCCGGTCGGCGACGGCGGCCTGCTTCACCGCCTCGGGCTGCCGGTCGAGGGTGCCGGCGCCATTGACTGCATCGACCGTGGTCACGACGCCATCGAGCATATAGCGCGCCGCAACGATCGGGTCGGTCATCAACGTGTGCAAGATCGGCGCGGGATCGGCGAGACCCGTGGTCTCGATCGCGACGCGGGTGAAGAACGGGACCTTGCCCTTGACCCGATCGACGAAGAGATTGGTCAAGGTATCGACGATGTCGCCGCGCACGGTGCAGCACAGACACCCGCTGTTGAGCAGCACGACATCCTCGCTCGAACGCTCGACGAGCAGATGGTCGAGCGCGATCTCGCCAAACTCGTTGACGATGACCGCGGTCGCCGCCATGCCGGGCTCTTTCAGTATGTGATTGAGCACGGTCGTCTTGCCGCTGCCGAGAAAACCGGTCAGCAAGGTCACCGGGATCAGGGAAGACGGTTCGCTCGAGGTCATCGGACGGCAAGCTCCCTATAAGACCGTCGGATTGTCGACGGAAATGCCGCCGACGTCGAGGACGGGGCGACAGGGCGAGGATTGTTGATATGATATAACATGTTCTTCCACAGCATCACCCGGTGGCTGGCAGCCGCCGGTCTGGTCCTGGCCTGGCCCACCCAGGGTGCGCCGGCCCTCACCTCCCCGATCCGCGTTGTCGTATCATTCAGCATTCTCAAGGACATCGTGCAGGAGGTGGGCGGGGGAGATGTCGCGGTCACAAGCCTCATCGGCCCCGACTCCGACGCGCATGTGTTCGAGCCGAGGCCGGATCAGGCTCGCCTGCTGTCTCGGGCCCAACTCTTCGTCGCCAACGGGCTCGGCTTTGAAGGTTGGCTCACTCGACTGACCGGCTCAGCGCAATATCGCGGACCCGTCGTTTTGGCCACCGAGGGCATTACTCCGATTACGAGGACCGAGGCCGGCGACGCAGCGCCTTCGCCCGACCCGCATGCCTGGCAGGATGCGCACAACGCCATTATTTATGCCGATAACATCGCGCGAGCATTGGCGGGCGCCGATCCGCCGCGCGCCACCGCTTATCGGCAGCGGTTCCGGGAATATAAGTCGAAGATCGAGGCGCTTGACCGGCATGTCCGCAAAGAGTTGGGGGGGATCCCCGCCGAGAAGCGGCGGGTGATCACCAGCCATGACGCCTTCGGCTATTACGGCAAGGCTTACGGCGTCTCGTTTCTCGCACCGGAGGGGATCAACACCGACAGCGAGCCCTCGGCGAAGACCATCGCGGAATTGATCCGGCAGATCCGCCGGGAGGGCATCAAGGCGCTGTTTCTCGAAACCATCTCGGATCCGCGGCTCGTCGAGGAGCTCGCCCGAGAAACCGGCACCACCCTCGGCCCGCCGCTCTATTCGGACGCCCTGTCGCGGCCAAACGGGCCGGCCCCCACTTACGTCCGGATGATCGAGTACAACACCGCGGCGCTGAAGCAAGGCATGCTCAAGAACTGACGGCGTTATGCCGGGCCCGCACGGCGATCCGGTCGAAATCGGCGACGACCCTGGTCTCCGGAAAGAAATCGGCCGCTTCCGCCAGTATCTCCTCGGGCTTGTAACGTCCGGAGATGTGGGTGAGCAACAATTCGCCCGCCCCTGCGTCGCGCGCCAGCCGGCCAGCCGCAGCGGCCGTCAGGTGCCCTCGCGCGCGGGCAAGGGCCGCGTCGCGCTCGAGGAATGTCGCCTCGATGACCAGCGCGTCGGCATCGCGCACCGGCTCGACCAGTGATGCGATCTCTTCGGTATCGCCGACGATCGCGAGTTTGGCGCCGGCAATGGGTGGTCCGTGAACCATCTCCGGCGCGATATGGCGGCCGTCCGCAAGCACCACCGGGTGGCCATGCGCGAGCGCGGCACGCGCCGGGCCTTCCGGCACGCCGAGCCTGTCGAGGCGTTCGGGCAGCAGCGGATGGCGGGGCTCATCCTGAAACACGTAGCCCCGGCTCTCGGTCCTCCGATGCGCCACCGGGAGGGCGTCGAGCCGCCAACCCAGCTGAGACAGAACGGGACCGGGCGAGACGCCCCGCAGCCGGTAATCCCCTTCACGCTCCGGCCCGATCGTGTCGGCGAGATAGCGGCGGACAAACTCCACAGTCTCGCCGCTGCCGATGATTTCTACGGTGCCGCCGACCCGGTAGAGAGCGATCGTGGCGAGGAGGCCTGCGATCCCCAGCACATGATCGAGGTGAGCATGCGTCAACAGCACATGTCCCAACCCGCGAAATCCGAGTTGGGCGCGCATCAACTGGCGCTGGGTTCCCTCGCCGCAATCGATCAGGAACCGGCTCGGACCCTTGGCGACGACTAGCGCCGGCAAGCCTCGTTCGGCTGACGGCACTGCCGCGGCGGTGCCGAGAAACGTGAGTTCGAACAATTGCACCTGCCATCCGCCGCAATCCGCGGCCATCACCAATGTAGCGACGGCGAGGGGAGTGGGGAGGAATTTGCACGCGACGCCTATAACGGGATCAGTTGCACGATCGATGACAAGGCCCCCTCGCGTGCCGGCGCCGGGGTCTTGGGGGGATTGAATGTATCGTATGGTTTATTGGAGTGGCGTCACCGTGTTCGTCGTCTGGAGCGTCTTTTCGGCCTTGGGTGCGCTGCACGCGTTCTGAACCTCAACTCGACGGCCTCTGAATTGCCGGTGCAGGAAACAGCTCCCGGGTCCACCCCATCAGCCGATAGCCGAAGAGGCCCGCCCACTCCTTGCCGGCCAGGGTGCTTGCGCTAAGCCCGTCGAGCAGGCTGAAAGTCGGGCGCAGGCCCGGCTGTGGGTCGACTCTATAGTCGACCGGATAGGGGATCACCGGCCACCCTACTGTGCTAAAAGATGCGACGGCGCGCGGCATGTGGTAGGCGGAAGTGACGAGAACCCAGCTCTCGCCGAGCTGGGACCGGATCATCTCCTTAGCGTAAACCGCGTTCTCGTGAGTACTTCGCGAGCGCTCTTCGAGGATTATGCGCGTCGGGAGTATTCCCTCCTCCAGCGCAAACCCTTGGGTCGCGCGCGCCTCGGCGAACCCGATCGGAACCCAGCCCGGCTAACCCGATCAGCAGCTGACCTCGCCGGCTGCGAGACAAAAGGAAAGCGAGGATGCCGGCGATCAGGCACAGCAGCAGCAGATTACCCGGCTGCATCACCGCCCAGACGAGCTTGCCGAAAAGGAAAGTCAGTGCGCCCTCCCTGGTCCGGAATCCCGCATCAAAATCTCCTGCCGTGGGCGCCGCCGCGGGCCTATGATGCCGGCATCCGACATATCAGCTAGCGGTGCATCGGCATGAGCGACATCCAGCACTATATCGAGGGAAAGCGCGCCGAGGGGACGAGCGGGCGCTGGGGCGATGTCTACAACCCGGTAACCGGCGAGAAGGCCCGCCGCGTTGCTTTTGCCGGCTCGGGCGAAGTCGAGCGGGCAGTCAAGGCCGCGGCGGCGGCCTTCCCGGCCTGGGCCGCAACGCCACCGCTGACCCGCGCCCGCATTCTGTTCAAATTCCGCGAGCTGCTCGACCGCGAGGCCGGAGCCCTCGCTCGGCTGATCACCGAAGAACACGGCAAGGTTCTGTCCGACTCCGCCGGCGAGGTGACACGCGGCAGCGAGGTCGTCGAATTCGCCTGCGGCATCCCGCATCTCCTGAAGGGCGAGTTCAGCGAGCAGGTCGGCCGCGGCATCGATAGCTGGTCGCTGCGCCAGCCGATCGGCGTCTGCGTCGGGATCACCCCGTTCAATTTCCCGGTGATGGTGCCGATGTGGATGTTTCCGGTGGCGCTCGCCTGCGGCAACACCTTTGTGCTGAAGCCGTCGGAGCGCGACCCCTCCGCCGGTTTCCGGATCGCCGAACTCTTGACCGAGGCCGGCCTGCCACAAGGCGTATTCAACGTCGTCAACGGCGACAAGGAGGCGGTCGATACGCTGTTGCGCCACCCGGATGTCGCTGCGGTCAGCTTTGTCGGCTCGACGGCGATCGCCCAGTACATCTACGCGACCGCGGCGCAGAGCGGCAAGCGCGTGCAGGCATTGGGCGGCGCCAAGAACCACATGGTGGTGATGCCGGATGCCGACCTCGACCAGGCGACTGACGCGCTGATGGGCGCCGCCTACGGCTCGGCAGGCGAACGCTGCATGGCGGTGTCGGTCGCGGTGGCGGTCGGCGGGGTCGGCGACAAGCTCCTCGACAAGCTGGTGCCGCGGGTGCGCTCGCTGAAAATCGGGCCCGGCACCGACGCCGAGGCGGAAATGGGCCCGCTCGTCACCCGCCAGCACCTCGACAAGGTGCGCTCCTATGTCGATCTCGGGATCCAGGAAGGGGCAAAGCTCGTCGTCGACGGCCGCGGCCTCAAATTGCAGGGTTACGAAAACGGCTTTTTCATCGGCGGCACGGTGTTTGACGAGGTCAAACCCGAGATGCGCATCTACAAGGAGGAAATCTTCGGGCCGGTGCTGTCGGTCGTGCGCAGCCCCGATTTCGATCATGCGACAAAGCTCGTCAACGACCACGAATACGGCAATGGCGTCGCGATCTTCACCCGCGACGGCGACGCCGCGCGCGAATTTTCGAACCGCATCCAGATCGGCATGGTTGGCATCAACGTGCCGATCCCGGTGCCGATGGCGTTCCACAGCTTTGGCGGCTGGAAGCGCTCCCTCTTCGGCGACATGGCGGTGCACGGCCCCGAAGGCGTGCGCTTCTACACGCGCCTCAAAACGATGACCGCGCGCTGGCCCACCGGCATCCGCGCCGGCGCCGAATACGTCATGCCGACGATGCGCTGAAGGTCCTCGCGGCCGGTCAGTGACAACCTGGAGTTTAGTGCACCGCCCCTGATCGGCTTGTTTTTTCAGGAGAAGATCAGGACTGACTCCCGGAAGAGTTTCAGTCAGGCCGCAATGCGCCTCGACAGAATTTGCACGATTCGCCGTCATGCTGCGTTGCGCGCCATCGTCAGGTTTCGGCGGCAACATACCGTGCGATTATGGCAACGTTTGCGCTGCTGTTTCCTGACTGGCGCGGCGATAGCGATCAACCCGGCGGACGATTGGCATGGTCGGCTTCCATGTGACGATCCCGGTGCCGATGGCGTTTCACAGCTTTGGTGGCTGGAAGCGCTCGCTGTTCGGCGACATGGCGGTGCACGGCCCCGAAGGCGTGCGCTTCTACATGCGTCTCAAAACCGTCACCGCGCGCTGGCCCGCCGGCATCCGCGCCGGCGCCGAAGATGTGATGCCGACGATTCGATAGTCGGTGCCGGAGGCCGGCGAGGATACAATCAAGCGTTGAGCCCGCATTAGCCTTTTGCTGCACCTGCAGCAAATCAGCAGCAAAATCTCTCGCGAAAGTTGCCGCAGCGATCGGCGACGGCATCCACGCGGGATCGCCCGCGCATCCCTTTTTCGACCGATATTCGTATGTGAACCTCAGCTTCCCTCTCTGCGGCGGCCCGTTGGCCCAGTGCCAAATTACGCAAGAGGTTACGATATGAATGTGGCGATTTCTGCGGTGCTCGTCGAAGACAATAAAGGCGCTGCCGCGGTGCCATGTGAGTACGGCTGAAGCCGCTGATCTATACAGATGGTTAGGCCACAGCATGAGCCGCGATGCGAGCCCGGGCACGGGCGGGGTCGCCGAGCGGAGGCATTAGGGTGGCGTCACGTGACCTCGCCGGCAGCCAAGTGCAGGCCCGACAGAAACAGCTCACGGTGCTCCGCGTTGCGCCAGTGCGTGACGCTCGGGACTACGGCATCTGTCAGAGTGCGCAACCGCTTGATCGTTTCCTTCGCCTTGTCGGGTCGCCCCATATGCGCGTAGCAAGCCGCGAGAAAGCGATAGCTCGGCACCCAATTCGGCTTCTCTTGCAGCGACTGAAGCAAGGCCGCCTTGGCTTCCTCAAATCGCCGCGCAAAAAAATGAGCCACGCCGATCCCCATCAGAGGGTTGGCTCTTGACACGCGGGGGTTGAGCCGCAAGGAGGTCTCGAAATGTCCGATCGCGAGATCGGGTTGCCCGGCCCACAACCTGATCCACCCGCCCCACATCCAAGCCCGGGCAGAGTTCGGATTGAGCGTCAGACTACGCTCGAGCAAAGCGATGGCGGCGCCGATGTCTTCGCCGAAATAGGCAAGCGCGCGAGCAGCCTTGATGAGGACATTTGGATCGTCGGGGGCCGCCTCCAGTGCCCGCCGGGCGAACTCGATCCCCTTCCGGCAAATCGCCTCAGGGTCCTCACACCAGCCATTGACGTGGAGCTCGGTGTAGCGAGAGGCCGCCTCTATCAAAGCAAGGCCATAGCGAGGATCGCGCTCGATCGCCTGCTCGAGCAGACCGAGCGCCCGCATTTCGTCGCCTCTCTCCCAAGAAAATGACAGGGCGAGGGCGCGCAGGTACAGATCGTATGCGGTAAGATCGTGGGTGGGTCGCTCCGCGGATCGGCGGATCTCTGCCGCTTCCAAAGCCGGTTCGATGACCCCGGCGACGCTGATCGCGACCTGGTCCTGCAGCTCGAAAACGTCTTCGAAACATCCATCGAACCGGTCGGCCCAGAGGTGGGTGCTGGTTGCCGCGTCGATCAATTGTGCAGTGATGCGCACTCGGCTGCCGGCCTTGCGCACCGAGACTTCGAGCAGATAGCGCACCCCCAATTCGCGGCCGATCCGCCTGACGTCGATCGCTTGCCCCTTATATGTAAAACTCGAAGTCGCAGCGATGACTACGAGCCAGCGGATGCGGGCCAGCGTGGTAATGATCTCCTCGACCATGCCGTCGGCGAAATATTCCTGCTCGGGGTCGCCGCTCAGGTTGTGGAATGGCAGTACCGCAATCGAGGGCTTGTCTGGCAAGACGGGTGCCGCTTCCTTTGATGACTCCGGCGCCGGCTCGGCGCGGGCGTTCTCCTCTTTCGTGAGGACCGGCCCGACAAATCGATAGCCGCGGGGGGGCATCGTCTCGATCCAGCGGTCTCCACCCGGCTCTTCGCCCAGCACCCGGCGCAACGCCGCGATCTGCACGGTGAGGTTGCTTTCCTCGACCGCCTGGCCGGGCCACGCGGCATCGATCAGCGCGTCCTTCGAAACTACCGCGCCGGGCCGCTCGACCAACACCCGCAACAAGGCGATTGCGCGCCGCCCGAGCGCCAGCGGCTCGGTCCCGCGCCACAGCAGATCGCCCTGCATGTCCAGGCGAAATCGTCCGAGCGCATAACTTGTCCCCACGTCTCAATTAGAACACTTTTCGGAAAAATTTCGCAACTTTTTCGGATCGGATTCAGGACACGCGACCGAGCCCCGGCGCAGACTAACCCTTGGCCCGGGCGGCTTTTTCAGTGAAAGCTGCACGGATAGAAACGGTGTTAATCATGTATCTGACTGTAACAGCATCGGTTTCTTAGTTAACATAATGTAACTGGAATGAGGGCCTGACACCAACCAGCCGCGGGGGCAATCAGCGCCGCGCCAAAAAAGACACTCATCTAATTGAGAAAGGATAGGGAGATGAAACTCAGACGGACACACATCGGCATCGGCAGTCGCCTTCTCGCGACAGCCTTGCTGCCTCTGGTGACTTTCGCCGTGGCCTGCCTTCTCGGCAGCGCTCCCAGCTATGCGCAAAAGGCTTACATCACGAGCCAGGACGGGGGCGTGTTCTCGGAACCCGTGTCGGTGATCGACACGGCGACGAATGCGGTGACCGCCACGATCCCCGGCGTCGGCGTTGGGGCCAGCGGCGTGGCGGTGACCTCGGACGGCAGCAAGGTCTATGTCACGAACTTCTACAGCGGCACGGTGTCGGTGATCGACGCGGCGACCAATGCGGTGACCGCCACGATCACTGTCGGCGGCCTTGGCTTCGGCATGGCGGTGAGCCCGGACGGCAGCAAGGTCTATGCCGTGAACTATGGTAACGGTAGCGTGTCGGTGATCGACACGGCGACGAATGCGGTGACCGCTACGATCAACGTCGGCGCCTACCCCATCGGCGCGGCAGTCAGCCCGGACGGCAGCAAGGTCTATGTGACGAGCTACAGCTTGAGCAGCGTGTTGGTGATCGACACGGCGACCAATGCACTGACCGCCACGATCGCCGTCGGCGCCTTCCCCTACGGCGTGGCCGTCAGCCCGGATGGCAGCAAGGTCTATGTCGCGAACCTCAGCTCGAACAACGTTTCCGTGGTCGACACGGCGACCAATATGGTGACCGCCACGATCACCGTCGGCGCCCTCCCCTTCGGCGTGGCGGTGACCCCGGACGGCAGCAGGGCCTACGTCACGAACAGTAACTCCTCGGGCAGTGTATCGGTGATCGACACGGCGACGAATGCGGTGACCGCCACGATCGCTGTCGGCTCGTATCCCGACGGCGTGGCGGTGACCGCAGACGGGAGCAAGGTATACGTCGCGAACTACGGCTCGAACAGTGTGTCAGTGATCGACGCGGCGACCAATGTGGTGAGCGCGACGATCACCGACCCCAGCTTCGTCGGGCCGCTCGCCTTCGGCGTCTTCATCGCGCAACCCCCAGTCAGCCACAATACCTGCCCATTGCCGCAGGGCTTCTGGAAAACGAATGCGGGGCTATGGCCGGTGACCAGTCTTGCGCTGGGCGGACGGACATACAGCGAGGCGCAGTTGATCGGGTTTCTCAATACACCCCCAACCGGCAATGCGGCGTCGATTTTGGCCGACCAGCTGATCGCCACTAAGCTCAGCGTTGCAAACGGCTCCGATCCGGCGCCCATCAGCAGCACGGTTGCCGCCGCGGACAGTGAGCTTGCAACAGTACCGGCGCTACCGACCGTCATCCGCACCAACACTGCCGCCGGTCAGGCGATGGTAACCACGGGAGCGACCCTCAACAGCTACAACAACGACCAGCTGACGCCCAACTGCACCCCCTTTGTCGCGCCTTAGAGATTTCAATTCGGCTCGCATTCCATCACAGATGCGTGACGGAGCGAGGCGTTGCCAGATCAGGCCCGATCACGACCGTCGGGCCTGAGGCCGCGCTAAACCGTAGCTCAGTGGAAAGCTGCGGTGATCGCGGCGCCGACCCCCAATCCACCCTACAGCTTGGTCAGCGGCGGCGGAACGGCGACGATCGGTCCAGGCCAGTCGGAACCGATCGTGGTGCAGTTCAAACCGACCGCAGCGTCCGCCACCGCGCTAGCGGGATCACTGCCCGTCACCAGCAGCGATCCCAACCACCCCTCCGCCAGCGTCGCGCTATCGGGGCGCGCGAGACAGAACCCAAGTCGTAACGAGAAACTTCGTCCTGTCATTGCGAGGAGCGGAGCGACGAAGCAATCTCGATCGGACGGCGCCCAGCGGCCCGAGATTGCTTCGCTTCGCTCGCAATGACGGCGTCTCGCCGGGATCGAGACAGAGGTGTGACGTGCTCAGCGGGGCTGGTCGCCGGCGAGGGTCACGCGGTGCATGACGCGGCGAAAGCCGTGGTAATCGTTGATCGGGTTGTGCTGCGTGCAGCGATTGTCCCAAAACGCGATCGAGCCGACCTCCCAACGGAAGCGGCAAGTGAATTCCGGGCGCTGCAGATGCGCGAACAAATACTGCAATAGCGGCGCGCTCTCCTCCTCGGTCATGTCCCTGAAGCGCACCGAGTGGCCGCCATTGACGTAAAGCGCCTTCCGGCTGGTCTCGGGGTGGGTGCGCACCACAGGATGCTCGGCGATGTATTCGCGCGTCGCGTCGGTTCCGACGGCGTCGCGAATGCGGTCCTCGCGCGTCTTCGTGACGTCGGCCTTGGCCGAGGAATCGACCGCGGCGAGCCGGTCGAGCAGCCGTCAACGGCGACAAGGAAGCGGTCGACGCGCTGCTCAACCACCCGCAGGTCGCCGCGGTCAGCTCTGTCGGCTCGACGGCGGTCGCGCAATACATCTACGCCACCGCGGCGCAGAGCGGCAAGCGCGTGCAGGCGCTGGGCGGCGCCAAGAACCACATGGTGGTCATGCCGGACGCCGACCTTGACCAGGCGACGGATGCGCTGATGGGCGCCGCTTACCGCTCGGCCGGCGAGCGCTGCATGGCGGTGTCGGTCGCGGTGGCGGTCGGCGGCGCCGGCGACAAGCTGCTCGACAAGCTGGTGCCGCGCGTGCGCGCGCTGAAGATCGGCCCGGGCACGACGCCGAGGCGGAAATGGGTCCGCTCGTGACCGGCCAGCACCTCGCCAAGGTGCGCTCCTATGTCAACCTCGGCATCGAGGAAGGGGCCAAGCTGGTCGTCGACGGCCGCGGCCTCAAATTGCAGGGCTACGAGAACGGGTTTTTCCTCGGCGGCTGCATCTTCGACGACGTGACCCCGGAGATGCGGATCTACAAGGAGGAGATCTTCGGGCCGGTGCTTTCGGTGGTCCGCACCCCCGATTTCGATGCCGCGACAAAGCTCGTCAACGACCACGAATACGGCAATGGGGTGGCGATCTTCACCCGCGACGGCGACGCTGCGCGCGAATTTTCGAACCGCATCCAGATCGGCATGGTCGGCGTCAATGTGCCGATCCCGGTGCCGATGGCGTTCCACAGCTTTGGCGGCTGGAAGCGCTCCCTCTTCGGCGACATGGCGGTGCACGGCCCCGAAGGCGTGCGCTTTTATACCCGCCTCAAGACCATGACCGCGCGTTGGCCAACGGGGGTTCGAGCAGGCGCCGAATACGTGATGCCGACGATGCGCTAACAGGCGGCGCTTACTGCTCTCCGGGATTGCGGAACGCCCGTGTCAGATCGCGGGCCGCCATAGAGAACGCGATCGATGGTGATCCGGTCGCCTGTGACGTGGAACGCGATTGTCACCCGCCGTCCAAAGCCCCTATGATGCGGAGCCCGGGACGCAAATCGTCGCGGCGTCTCCTGCGCTCCGGAAACATCGTGAAGCCGAGGCGATAGGAGATTGATAGCAGCACGAATCCAATGAAAATAAATGCCTTGCCCGGCAGTCGATGTAGGCAACGCGGCATCCATACCTGTACGGGTAACATTTATGTTAATCGCGAGATGGCGCCTGATGGGCAAAATTTACCGGAAGCTGAGGATGGATAAGTCGCCTGCCCTAGTCGTCAACGACGCTCCTGATAACAATATGGAAAACGGATGGATGAGTTCGATATCAGTTGCTATGGCCACACACAATGGTCAACGCTTTATTCGCGAGCAGCTGGACAGTTTGGCAGCGCAGCAGCACTTGCCATCCGAGCTGGTCATTGCAGACGATGCATCATCAGACAAGACGGTGGCTATTGCGGAACAATTTGCAAAGGTCGCACCTTTCACGGTTCATATTCATCGGCACGACAAGCGGCTGGGTTACCGTGCCAACTTTATGCGGGCTGCCAGCCTCTGTACCTCTGACGTGATCGCGTTCTGTGATCAGGACGACATATGGTCACCGTGGAAACTCGCGCTCTGCATCGAGCCCTTTCGAGATCCGGCGGTGCTGCTGGCCCATCACAACGCAGAAGTTGTGACAGAAGCGGGCGAACGACTCGGCAGCCTCGACTACTTGGCTTCCGCGCCGATGACGCCGCCGCTCTCGGTGTGCCCAATACGGCAGATGGGGACCGCGCTTGGTTTCACCGAAGTATTTCGCCGTTCGGTATTGGAGTTTTCGAACTTATGGGAAATGTCGCTGGACTATAACGATTTGACTGCCCCTATGGCGCACGATCAATGGGTGTTCTTTATCGCGTCCGTGTTCGGACGCATAGTGTACATAGACAAAGTTTTGGCGTCCTACCGCCAGCATGGCTCAAACCTATTTGGTTGGAATCGGCCGTTAGACTTTGTCTCAATTTTTCCTCATTTACTGGGTAATCCGAGCAGCAGCCTGGATGGATTGCAACAGGCGGCAGAAAGATGTGCAGAAATTCTTCAGAAAACGAGATGGAACCTGACCGATGTGTGGCATCAACGTGCAACTATGGGAGCCGCCCGATATCGGTTGCTCGCCGATCATTATACTGCACGTAAAAGGCTGTATACGTCCGCGATTCTCGCCGAACGTGTGAAGGCATTTCACCGGATCGCGTCAACAAGTGGGTATCGGCCGAAACGGAGTTGGGGTCTCGGTCGCAAAGCCCTGGTACGCGACCTCTGTCTGGGCCTTCCGGCGGGACATCTGTTGTGATCGGGTCGGTGGTCAAGAAGCAGAAGCCGCCGGGTTCCTTAGGGACGAACCTCGCCGCCTATCAACCACTTCGAGTTGCGTGCGCGCCGCCATGGCCGACGCCTTCAGCCTCAACTATCGCGTTATCCGGCGAGAGACGCTCGGAGTCGTCGCGCGACCTCCCAGAACCCGGCTGCGGATGGTCTCGTAGGATATGTCGAGCCCACACTCTGCGAGGAGATTCTCCACGTCTCGATGGCCGAGGGTGAAGCGCCGGTAGAGCCACCCAGCATGCTGGATGACAACCGGCGGAAAGCCGTGGCGGCGGTATGAGATTTCAGCCATCCTGTCAGCCTACCTCCCGAGACATCCGGTAATCCTGACAATGCCCCTTGTTCGATCTTGCTTTTTTTGCTGTTTGGACCCATTCGACTTTCATGCTTGGGTCATCAGCTCGGTGCCACAGGTGATCGCGAGCATGCAGACCGCGATGTTGACTACCTGCAAAGGGCTGATGTAGGTCGCAATCGTGACCAGACGAATTTCTCCGATATCGGGCAGCGAGGCCGACGAGAACCGCATGGCTTAGTCCGACTCTGGATCAGCTTTCTACTAGATAATAATAACATAACACTCAAACCAGCCATACGATCGGTCGCTCTACTTATCAAAGCTGTTTGTGCCCTGGGATCTCGCAAATGCATGAGTTAAGAGAACCGTTTTTGGTGTGCCTACTACTTTCAGTTTTTCTTCTCCACTGCTCCGTTATCGGGTTTGCATTGAGCACGCTGCTCAAGCCCTGGGATTTAATAGAGAGTGTGAAAAATAATATGTATCTTAAATGGTTTTTTGCCCTTAGTTCCGGGATTATAATCAACATCACGGCTTTATTCTTAATTGGGATATCCGGATATCTTAATAAATACATGGTTTCTTTAATAAGCGTGATGCTTATAATTCCGTCGTTTTTTATTATTTTTGTTCATTTGCAGTTGGCCAATCAAACCGCCAGCTTTTACAATCTAATAATAAGAATTACGGTGTCATGCCGAATGTTTGATATGGTATCTATGGTTGCTATTTTCGTAATTCTTATATTCATTGCGATCTTTAGGACGCCGGGATACTGGGATGACACGATGTATCATCTCCCTATTTCTCGGTTCTATGTGGAAAATCAGGGCATTGTGCTAAATGAATATCTGCGCTTTCCTCTTGTCCCTCAAGATATGCAGATGCTTTTTGTATTAGGCTTGATGATCGGAGGGGACGCCGTAGCCCAAGCGATGGCTACTATTCCTGTATTCATCATGAGCCTCGGATTGATCGGGTGCGGACTTTGGCTTCTTGGGTCTACCCTTCCAGGCTTCTTGTCGGTTCTGCTCCTTCTTCATCTCCCGGTTATTCGAGAAACTTTAGGATACGCTTATATTGACGACGCGCTGGCGTTGTTCAGTTGGGGAGCCACATTAGCACTCGCGCTGTGGGCAAGTGCTGGTGCTCGGTCGCGACGAGCGCTCGTCATTGCAGGCATGCTCGCGGGTGGCGCTGCCGGGACTAAGATCTTTGGCGGAGTGCTGGCGCTAGTGCTTGGACTATATCTTTTGCTGGTTCGAAGAGACTGGGGCGCGTCGTTGACGTATGCCATCGCGACGGTAGCGTTCGGCAGCTGGTGGTATGTGCGAAGCGCCATTTTATCGGGTGATCCGATCCATCCCGTGGGTGGAAATATCTTCGGTTATTTTTTGTGGAATGCCGCAGATTTGCTCAATCAGGAGCAGACCCATGGAAGCTATGTAGTCAAAAAAAACTTGCTTTACCTATGGCCTGCTTTCCAAAAAGCCGGAGCGCTCATATGGGGCCTGACATTTCTCTCAGGCATATACGCTAAGAGGGAAAATACTGGCATCAAGATATTTTATGGCGTTTTTGTAATCTATTTTTTGCTTTGGTTTCTTGTAACGCGGGTCGAGCGCTACTTAGCGCCAGTTGTTGCTGTCGCAAGCTTTCTGTCCGCATATTTTCTTTATCGAGCCGCTTTGGGTCGACTACTCGTCCTATTGAAATTAACGAGGGCATGGTTGGGTAATCCGCACCTTCCAGCAGCGTTGTCTCTCGTGGTTCTTCTTCCTGCGGCAGCATATCTGTACATGAAGGTAGAATACGCTATAACCAAGCGGAGTGAAATGCTGCAGAAGCGGACCGGTTACGCGTTGTTTGAGCAGGCAAATCAATTGAGTCCATTTTTTGGTCGTAGACTCGTTCAAGTTGGTTTCGAGAACGACATTTATTTCTTTGATGGGACGGTTATAGGGGATTGGTTCGGGCTGGCACGATACAGTACCATGATGACATGTTCGATTAATTTCGCGCATAGCGCTGATTTCTGTCAGATGATTCCTCCGTTGGAACTGATCAAGCTCATGAAGGGCTTCAACAGTCGAATGTTGGTTGTTAATACCAAGCGCGTTACAATTGACGTTATGGTTTACAAGAAATATTTCGAACTTAGCAAGGAAACTGAAGATGGCGTGCTGTTGACGTTGCGTTGATATATTATACATTTCTCTTTTAGGAGTGGCTGTGTTTCATAGGCTACGCCCTGATGGTAGTCCGTCCTCTTCGCGTCACGCCACCGGATCCAATATTGAGCCGCTCCGGCGGGATTGAACCGCGGCCAACCGGCGAGTATAGATCGTGAATTCCGCACATAGCGATTTGGCGCCACTTTGACGATCTCGCGAATCACCCCCCGTCTCGTATGTCGCCCGCGCAAGCGGTTACGTTGTGTGCCGGGCATGCTCAATAGCTCGGAGGTGAAAGTCCTCTACCCAACCTGATGGAGGTGAAGGGTTAGTGATGCGCAAGGGCTATCGCCGCGAGGCGGGGTCTGAAGGAAGCGCGAAGCAAAGGTGCGAGCCG
>WNFR01008302.1_pt1 | contig 24200 bp, 17 predicted proteins | sample 5400221 | NCBI WGS metagenome assembly WNFR01 (sample SAMN13153357, study PRJNA577476) | soil metagenome | isolation source: 40 cm soil under Madrone tree | place: USA:California | collected 2016-06-14 | reverse complement strand
TCCGGGGAGCATAGGGCCGATATTCAAGCGGGTGGCACAGTGGATCGGGTTGCCGGAGCGGTTCGTTGTTCAGGTGAGTGGGCACTCTACTAGGGTTGGAGCGACTCAGGATCTCGCGGCGCTAGATATAGACCTAGCCGCAATCACTCAGGCTGGTGGATGGAAATCGACGCGAATGCCGCTGCAATATGCTGAAAGGATCAATGTTGCAAGATCAGCAATGGCGCGGGCGGCGGAGAAGACGGGAAGGGATTCGACGACTTAATGACGCAGATGTTGAACACACTGATAAACTTTCCTGGAATAATTCGATTTGAAGATCGACGTCTCATGGCTTCGCGAGTATCAGAGCGTTGCAAGCAGGGAAGGCTGTTGTCCAAGACTTCTACCATATCCCGCCAAGGCCATACGCTTAGGCCCAGCGCAATCGGAGAGATAAAACGCGATTATCTCCGGGTCCAATTCGAACTGGTTATGAACTAGCTTAAAGTGAATTGGGGCATCAAGGCGCATGCCTGACAGAATGAGTCGGCCGAGGGAGGTGTAGATGGTACGTCAAAGAAAAGCGAAATCCGAATTGCAAAACGGCAGTGCTGCGACGGCTCACTCCGCTCTCTATCGGATGCGTGACGTTCCAGTTGCTAAGATTCGTCCCGAGGACGGTCTCGGTCGGAAGCGCGACCGCGAGGGTCACAAGGAGCTTCAAAGGTCCATCCAACAGTTTGGGGTCCTGACACCTATCACGGTGCGTCCCGCACCAGATGGCTCAGGGGAGTACCTGCTCATCAAGGGCCAAGGCCGCACTTTGGCGTGCAGCCTCTTGGGGCTTAAGACCATCCCAGCAATTATCGTCGACGACGCGTATGCGGAGTCCGAAAAGGTTCAGCAATTCTTGGTGGAGAATGTCGCTCGGCTCAAGATGCGACCAATCGATCGGGCACTCCTTGTCACTCACGCTCGTCAGCAGGGCGAGGAAACGGCAGAAGTGGCAAAGCGGCTTGGTGTCTCCGCTGCGACGGTGCGACGACTTGAGGCTCAACTCGATGGCGCGAGTGCAAAAGAGGTAGCCGCGCTTCGCTCAGGTGATGTGAATCTCGCTAAACATGCAGTGATTGCCCGCTGGGTAACGTCCAAGGAAAGATCAGAAGCCATAGCGGTATTCACGGAGCATTCGATCAAGACTAATGATATGACTACACTTTTCCAAGCTCTTGGCTGGGACGGCCTCAATAGCCTCGGTCCTCAGCACAAGACGGCTAGACTCCGATTACTCCGTTGGGCGTGCGCCGAGCTTTCGCGCTCAGGCAAAGGATCGGTGAAGGAACGGCTGAATGCACTTGCGGTAAATCTTCCGGTGAGCCTTGAAAGTCAGCAGATGGCAAAGGTGGCTAGATGAAATTGGTCGAGGTGGCACCGGAGGATTTAACTGTCAGCAATGACCTGACTCGAACAGGCAGCGCGAAAGCCTTTTCTGAACGCCTGCAAGCATCCATCGACGAGATTGGGTTGGCGGAGCCGATAAAGGTCGCGCCGCTACCCAAAGGCGGCTACTTGGTCATTGACGGCGGTCTACGTCTCCAGGCAGTTCGCGCGCTTCGCAAGGCGGACCCAATGCGCTTTGGGACAATTCCCGCCTACCTCTATGATTACAAGCAGCGGTTTGAGATCCGCTATCAGTCAGACATCTACCAAGACTTGCTGCCAAGTCAGCTTGCTCAACTCGTTGAGCACTTGCACGAAGCAGAGCACGTCAAGAAACTCGATATTGCGAGGTATATCGGCGTGTCACCAGCCACGCTCCGTAACTACACAGGCCTTGCGCGAATGATCCAACGAGGCGGCCTGTTTGCAAAAGTGGTCGCTTTGATGGATGCCGAGGTGTTTCCTTCATCGAATCCTTTCGCATGGCTTCGCTTGTCGGCAAAGGGCATCCGCCAAGTCTTTGAAGTTTTCACCAAGAATGAGTCGGCAAATAGTTGGATTGATGCGAGTCTATATCGCGTTCAGCAGGGCCAAACCGTCCGATATCCCGCCAACGTTGTTGAGTCCGTCACCGGCAACCTCCCGGATGATTGTTACCAGAGCAGCGGTGAGGAGCGATCAGTGAAGAAGGGTCTCGGACTTCAGCGCACTAAGCGGATGAAGAAGAAGCTCATCGACTTCGCCCCCGCGCACAAACATCTCAAGTTGGTTTCCCTACGAACGAAAGAACCCGTGCTCCAAATGGTTGCCAAATCCCTTGCGGAATACTTAATGTGAGCGCCGTCAGCTGGCATCAGGAGGCATTCTTCGAGGATCCTGAGGCGGATTCACTTGACGGGGGCACGACGTCTCTCGGGCCGTTGTGGCATGCCATCAGCCCTCGATGGGGCCATGCCATGCACACTATGTGCAGCTACCACGGCATGTTTCCTGCTCGTCTCGCTAACTATTTCGTGCAAAGGTACTCGCAGGTGGGAGACATTGTTCTCGACCCGTTTAGTGGGCGCGGCACCACTGCACTTCAGGCTCGGATGAGCGGTCGTCAGGTCGTCGGAAACGATTTAAATCCTCTCGCTTACGTACTCACACGCGCCAAAGCCGACCCGCCGTCTTGGCTGTCGGTCTTGAAAGCTGTTGATCGCCTCGAGCGAGAATTCAATAGAGGAAAGCGAATCGTTGGAGACATTTCTGCAGACATTAGAATGTTATTCCACGAGCGCACACTTGCTCAGTTGGTTTTCATCAAACAGCGCCTGCTGAGTAGCCCTATGACGGATTGGTCGTCGGAAATGTTCATGATCGCGGGCTCACTGGCAGGCATCATGCACGGCTCCTGGAGAAATGACGGCACCAGTCAGTACCTCAGTATCAGCATGCCGAATACGTTTAGCATGTCGCCGACATACGTCCGAAAGTTCATTTCAGAACACCGCCTTCAAAAGCTGCCACAAGATGTCTTCGAGCGATTGCGCGATAAGCTTGCTCGACTCTACCTAGACGACATTTCCGGCACGGTGGGAGATGTCTTTCACGAAGATGCCACTACGCTAATGGGTAAAGGACCGTTAAGACCTGGGAGCGTCGATCTCGTGGTCACATCACCTCCATACCTGCAGGTCATGAACTATGGGACTGCCAACTGGATTCGACTCTGGCTTCTAGGTCTCGACGAAGTCAGTCGGGACCAGGGTGAGGGTCGCAAGAATCTGGACGCCAAGCTCGATCACCAACACCGCTATGAAGGCTTCAAGGATTTCATGTTGCGAACCTTCAAAGGAATCGAGCGAGTGCTTAAGAAAAACGGTGTCGCCGTAGTAGTGATTGGTGATGTTTCCAATCCAGGCGATACCCAGGCTCTGGCACTAGCAGGCACGGTGTGGGAGGACCTCAAAGGTCAAACAGGCCTCGAATGCATAGAGCTTATCGAAGACTTCCTACAGGCAGAGAATAAAGTGAGCCGAATTTGGGGAGATACCAAGGGCGGCGCCACAGATCGTGATTGCGCGCTCGTACTCAAACGTAGAGGAGGCGACCCTTTCATCGCTGACGCCGAAATCTCTTGGGAAGAGCCTTACAAGGACGCTGGGCCCGACGCAGCCCACAGTCGTCTTCGTGAGATCCGCGAGGCGTCCTGAAGCGGTCGCAGGCCTGTTAATTTGACATAATCATGATATTCCGCCGGTCCGAAAGCCAGCCAACCTGGCCAAACCATTCTCGATTTTCTTTATGGAACCGGGTGATATCGTGATGTACTCCTTTGGTTTGAGCGACACAAAGAGTCATTCTCCAGAAAGCCCGCGACCGATAGGCATCGAAGCGCCCGACGTGAACACCAAAGGCCTTCAGGGCCTGTGGCGAGCGCATCGACGAGGATGCATTTTGGGGACGGCCATCCGACACCCATCATTGGCGGACAGGGATTGTTCTTTGGCGACACCTAGGCAACAGCGAATCAGTATTGGTCCTCTCGCATGGGACGTCGGTCCCCAGTGACGCTCGCAAAGCTGCAGCTGGAGACTGAATATCGGTCGGCCCAGTCCGAATTGGCGGCAACATTCTATCGATGGTGCCTTGACGAGGCCGCAACCTACGACCGCGCGGCGGGCTATTTCAGTTCCACTGTCTTCATCGTCGTCGGCGCCAAAATAGTGGAATTTGCCAAGCGCGGTGGTCGCATGCGCCTCATTTGCTCCCCCCAACTCAGCGCGGCTGATATCGAAGCGTTGAATAGGGGCCATGCGGATCTCGACAAAGTCATCACAGAGCGGCTGCTGGAGGAATTGGATGCCCTCGCAGTTGGCCAATCAGAGCAGTATCCGCTGAAAGCTCTGGCGACATTGGTCGCAGTCGGCACGTTACAAATCCAAATCGCCGTTCGTGCACAAGGGCACGGCATTTTCCATGAAAAGCTGGGCGTTTTCGAGGATCAAGCAGGCAACGCAGTCTCGTTCATCGGTAGCGCAAATGAAACCTGGAGGGGATGGCATCCAGACGGGAACTACGAAGCCATCGAGGTATTCTGCTCTTGGACGCCCGATGCGTCTCGAGTGGCCAAGCATCGAGCCCATTTTGCTCGCGTCTGGGACCGCCGCGATCCCTCGCTTAGCGTGGTTGCCTTCCCGGATGCAGTACGTCAGCGATTGTGTGAACGAGCTGCCGCCAGTCTCGATGACCTGAAAGAGCCTTCGCAAGCGCAAACGTCTCTGCGGCCACGACCTACACCCCGAGCGCACCAACTAGCGGCGATCGAAGCGTGGAAAGCCAACGGTTACAAAGGCATTTTCAAGCACGCGACAGGAAGCGGGAAGACTCTCACAGCGTGTTTTGCGATGGAGCAACACCTGAAAGACGGTGGCGTAGCACTCATTCTGCTTTCCTGCGCCAGACATTCTGTTGGTCGGCGCGGGCAACGACGACTGGCGACAGCCGGGAACCCTAAGAAGCTTCAGTAGCTCAGATCGGTTTCTGGGCGGCCGGATCATCCTCGGCACGATGCAGACGGCTCGCTCCGACGAGTTCATTGGTAAGTTGAAGCAAGGAACACACTTGCTCTTGATTGCCGACGAAGTGCATCAGCTCGGGAGCAGGGAAAATTCCAATGCTATGGCGATCGAAGCAGGAAAACGCCTCGGTCTTAGCGCGACCCCCGAACGATATAATGACCCTGCAGGGACGCTTGCAATCACAGACTACTTTGGAGACATCCTAGCTCCAGAATACACTCTAGTGGATGCGATCGCTGACAACCACCTGGTGCCCTACGAGTACCACCCAAGCGTAGTTCACCTGTCCAATTCGGAAGCGGACGATTGGCGCGCCATCTCCAAGGAAATTTCTGCACTGGTGGCCCGAGAGCACGCAAACAGTGCGTCCACAATCAGTTCGACCCTACTTGAACGACTGATCATTAAGCGCGCCCGAATTGCCAAGAAAGCAGAATCAAAGCCTCTAGAGTGCCAAATCATTCTTAGAGAAAACTATATTCGCGGGCAGAGTTGGCTTGTGTACTGCGAGGACCAAGCGCAACTCAATGAGATTGTTGCAAAAACTCGAACTTGGTGCAGCGATGTCCTTGAATATCACACCAACATGCAGGGCGATGCTAAAGCCACCCTGTCCTGGTTCCAAGAGCATGGCGGGGTTTTAGTGGCAATCGCGTGTCTGGATGAAGGTGTGAACATCCCAAGTATCTCGCATGCCATAATTCTTGCCTCTAGTCAGAACCCGCGGCAGTTCATTCAAAGACGCGGTCGCATTCTACGCCGATTCCCTGGCAAGCGAATTGCGTATGTTTATGACGTACTCGTATCACCGGAGGATGTTGATGCCGAGCCCACACAAAAGAGTTTGCTGAAGTCGGAGCTTCGTCGAGCATTGGAATTTGCGTCTTCTTCAACGAATCAATCCGCAACCTCCGCGCTTCGCCTAATTGCTGTACGGGCAGGGCTTAAACCCGACGACTTTGCCGACGCGGGAACCGAGGACGATTCAAATTCGGAGAGTAGCCATGTCGAGTGATCTCGCATTAAACGCGCTTCTGGAGGCACGAGACGCGGCAAGCAACACTGTTCCAGAACATTTGTTGGCAGCCATTTTGGTAATTGAGAAGCAGCACGCCTTTTCCAGCGACGACAATGCGCCCCTGCTTGAACTCGAAAAGCTCATAGACCAGTTCTTGAACGACGGAGCGGCACCGTGAGATTGCTGTCACTTAAAATCAAGAACTTTATGCCGTATCGCGGCGAACAAGAAATTCAGTTTGCCGTAAATGGCTCGCGCAATGTCACCGTCGTCTATGGAGACAACATGCGCGGCAAAACCAGCTTACTAAACGCCCTAAGGTGGGTGTTGTATGGAAAGGCACTCGGAAGGCACCTCAAGGAAATTCCGCTCATCAACATTGTTAACCGGGATGCCGCCCAGGAAAGAGACTTTGAGGTTCAGGTAGCTTTACGGTTTGAACACGATGGCGCTGAATTCGACCTCATCCGCGAAATAAGGCCAAAAGACCTAATAGATACTCCACGAGAGGATGCTCATTTCGACTCGAAGCCCGTGTTGAGACGTAATGGCGCACCAATTTCGGGCCACCTCGTTGAGGACGAGATCAATCGACTCTTGCCGGAATCTATAAGTCGATTTTGGCTCTTCGACGGCGAACTACTTCAGGAGTACGAACAGTTAGTCTCAGAGGCTACCAAGGAGAGCGATCAGATTCGAGATGCCATCGAGAAGGCGCTCGGAGTCCCCGCTTTATCCAATGGTCGAGCACACCTAGCTGAACTTCTTCATCGTGCCCAACGTCAGTTCACGAGAGAAGGTGCGAAGGACTCTCAGCATTCGAAGCTGGAGCAACAGACGTTTCACGAACTAGAAGACGCCAAACGAGAAGTAAAGACACTGAGCGCGCAATTCGAAGGAGTCAGCGCAGAATGTGACCTTCTAGACGACGAGCTCAAGCGACTGGCGCGAGCCGAATCTGTTAGAGCGAAGATTGACGAAAATCAACGCCAGCAAACGGCCGCAGAAATGGCGAGAGACAGAGCAATGGAGAGACGGTCCGATGAGGCGCCGCGCGCCTGGTTAGGTTTAGTTGCCTCAAGCATAGCGGTGAGGCGAAGTGAGCTCGAACGGTCCCTCTTAGCGACGAAGGAGGACTTGGAGGCTGTCGTTAGTAGGCGCGTCACCCGCCGCCTACAGTTGGCCAGTTTGCAGAGCGGAAACTGCACGATTTGCGGTCAAACACTAGCCGCAGAGCATCGACTGCATATCTCCACTCGAGAAATGGACGCGGGCGGGGAGCGGGATTTCGACGCAATCTCCGACGCGCTCACCGCTGTCGCCGAAAATCTACGCAAGCTGCAGGACCTTGGCGCAGAAAATGTTGAAGAGAGCATCACCTATGCAGAACGAGAGTTCGACAAGGCCACGGTCGACATCAACCGATACAAGGCACGTCATAAGGAACTCATGGCAGACATCCCGGGTGTGGACCTGGACCACCTTGGCCGTACGACCGAGAAGCGAGACGCGCTGCTGAAAGAGGTGGGCCGAATAAAGGATACGCTGGCCACTCAAGTGTCCAAACAGGCGGGGTTACAAAAGAAGTATGACACGCTTGTAAAGGCAGCAGCGAGCGACCAACAAGGAAGTACACGTACCATTGCTAAGAAGGTCACGCTCTTAACGGCGCTGTCGGAGACCTTTGAAAAGAGCGTCGATAAACTTCGTGACAATTTGCGAGTTGTAGTCGAGGAGGCGGCGACCAAAACGTTCAAGACCCTCACGACAGAACGCCAGTATTCCAAGCTGGTAATCAACAACCGATACGGCTTAGAGATTCGAGATCATTTGGACCGCGCGGTGTCGGTTCGGAGCGCGGGTGCCGAGCAGATCGTCGCGCTTTCGCTAATCGATGGACTCAATCAGGCGAGTGGCAGTTCTGGAGTGTTGGTGATGGATACCCCCTTCGGTCGCTTAGACTTGAAGCATCGAGCACATGTTCTTAGTTATTTGCCGAAGATGGCGAGGCAAGTTGTACTGTTAGTGCACGAAGGTGAACTTAGCCGAGAACGTGATTTTAACCACATCGCGGATCATGTTGCCGCAGCCTATGAAATTGAGAGAGTCAGTGCGACGCAATCGCTAATTGCGAGACGCTAAGAAGGAAACATCATGGAAGAAGATACTGAATACAAGGTCACAATTGCGACCTCGGACATCGGTCAGAATGTACTTACACAACTGACTGAAGCGAAAGTCTTCAAGGAAGAAATGGATGCCTATCGATTTGCCATTGGTCTTGGTCTAGTTATCAACAAACGCACATCTCTCGGTAATCGTCGAACAAAATTTAACATCGGGTCTTTTGACAAGGATGGCTCGGTAGCGAACCTCATCATTGCGCTGATGCCGGAGTCGGCAAATGATCCCTATAGGGCGGCGGAGGAGTTAGCGGAAACGGGCTTTGCAAAAATGTTACCTACGGTGTCGACGGGCGAATTTCGATTCTCGGATTGGTTCGAGATGGCTAAAGCTAAGAAATAGCGCCGCCCGATAGACGCTGTGGCACATGTCCCGAACTCCCTCCACCCGGACTTCCTACGGAAGTTGGCTCGATGCCGCGACCGCACGGCCGGCGCTTCGCTTGCTATTGGATCAGTCGGGAATCCACTCTCAAGTTGACTACTTGCGAGGGCGGACGTTCCTTTCGGAGGAGGCCAGGTCAATCCTCGATCGCTTTCGTCTCGAATTTCTCATCGAGGAGACCTCCCTAGAAGATCGCACGCTGATGATTGAGACATTTGCAGCCACGCCTGAATCCTTCCGCGCCATTCGAACCGAGCACCTCGACGTGGGGCAACGCGCGCAAAATTGCCTTCGCCACGCTGCCCTATCCACTGTAGGGCAGGTTGCAGACATGGGCGAGGATGGCTTAGCCGATGTCCCCAACTGTGGCCGCAAGACCATTACAGAGATTGCCGCCGCACTTCGAGTTCTCGCTGCAGGCTGGTTATCGCAGAACCAGACCGATGAACCAGATCTCACGGAGGATCTGGCCTCGTCTCCGCCGCCCAGCCCAATGCCACGTCCGCGCCTTGGTCTTGCAGATGGTTTGAGAGAGTCCTTGGATGGACTGCCGGAAAAGCTGCGTCGAATTGTCGAGGGGCGTCTAGGGTTCTCGGGACGAGTCTTGACCCTTGAGCAGATAGCCGCTGGCGAAGTTACACGAGAGCGAATTCGGCAACTGGAATCCAAGGCCTTTGATGCAATCCGTGCGCGAGCCAACTGGCCGACGGACTTGGCAAGGACGCTTTTGCGAATTCTCGAAAATAGGACGGAACCGGCATGGATTGTGCTTCTACCCACCATCGATCCGTTTTTTGACAAATTCGACTTCGGTGACACGGTTCTCTCGCGAGTGATCGAACTCTTCGGTGAAGGGAACGCACACTGTTTTCGCCTGTCAGGTGCACTTGTGGCGAGCCGAATAAGAGGCGAAACCTTCGATGATCTCCGGCACGTCTATCAAGAACAGGTACGTTCTTTGGTTCCGAATCGACCGACTCGGCTGGAATTGGAAATACTGGCCGAATCGATATGCATGAACGCAGGTGCGCGAGAATTACACTCCGAGCTGTTCAGCGGGCTAAATGATTTGCTCCAGTTTGCTAAGCGTCCCGGCGCGCTCGAGCCCGTCCTTGTTGGCTTCGGTCGAGGTGCAGAACACGTCGTTATGAGAATTCTTGAATCGGCAGAAGGTCCGCTCCATTACCTAGAAGTGCATCGACGTGCGATCGAAGTCGCCCAAGAGGAGATCGAAGTTCGTCGAGTTCACAGCGCACTCAATCAGGATGACATCTTCCTATTTGGGCGGGGAATTTACGGATTGCGCCGTCATATGAACGTGGGTGAGGAAAAGATCGCCGAATTGAAAGGGATGGCGGAGGAGATAATGCTCGAGGGGGACCCTGGGCGGCAATGGCATGCGCAGGAGCTACTCGAGGAGTTCCCCGACGATTACTCCTTTACTGGGGGCGCAGTGACACCGTACATGCTAGCCATTGCGCTGCACGACTCAAAGCTCGTGCGATCCCTCAATAGAATGGTTTGGGTGGTTGAAACGAGCGAGTATCGCGATAGCAAAGATCGAATAGATGTCGCGCAAGCCTGCGCCCGCATTCTAAGAGACGCAGGTCGTCCGATGCGCCGGATGGAAATTGTCGACCAGCTCAGGACTTGGCGCGGAGTGAGCCGAAATTTTCAGGTCCATAACGGCGAGGAACTGATCGGGTTGGCGCCTGGCCTTTGGGGACTCCGAGAAAGAGACTTGCCCATGACCAAAAGCGAGATTGCGGAGACTTTGGACGCTTTGCACAGGCAACTTTCGAATATAGGGACTTCACTTCATCTGACTGAGTTGAAAACTAGTCTGCGAGAGGCTGGTCTATCCCTGGTCGATGGCAGCGACGAATACTGGATTGCATCCCTCGCAGGAACTGACGACAGATTTCGTGTCTTTCCCGGCAGTTTCATAGGACTCGCTTCATGGGAATCATCAAGGCGATACACGATCCAAGCTGCCGCACGAGCATTGGCCGACGGCGCTAACGGGTCTCATCCGATCGAGGAGTGGGTCGAGAAAATGCAGCAGCTAATGAAGCGATCGGTTGGACGCGCTGAAGTCACGTACGCGCTTCGTGATGCCGGTTTTACATACAACGAGAAGTCCGAATTATGGCAGAGCGATCCAGAGGCTCAATTCATAAGATGACGTGGGTAGCCTGAAATGTACATCAGTGCATCAATGGGAGATCTTGTCGCGTGGGTCCGTGTGCGCGAAGGCTCATTAGGCGAGGTGTCGAGCTCACGCTGAAGCCAGCAGAGAAGAGCGACTGTTGGGATGTGAAGGAATTGGCCTACGGCGCGCCCGAACCGTCCGGGCCAAACAGATTCTCGGTCGTGTACGAGGGACACGAACGAGGGGAATGGCAGATCGTCAGTCAAGAGTACAAATGAGCGATGATGGTTAGATGATTCGCGGTCAATGACTGGGGGCACGTATACTTTCCACTTTTAGCGATACTGTATATAATACCAGTACGGGCGACGGAGACAGCTAGGGTCCGTTTAAGCTTCTCGAACCGAGCAGGAATGTGTGGAACCGACAGTACAAGATTGGGAAAGATTAGCTAAGGCGGCCAGGACCGTTAGCGCGCATGCTTATTGCCGTTACAGCAATTTTCCCGTTGGCGCCGCATTGCTAGTACCCGATGGAAGAATTTTTTCGGGCTGCAACGTGGAAAATGTCTCGTATGGACTCACAATATGCGCCGAAAGGAACGCCGTTTTTCATGCCGTGGCTGAAGGAATGAGCGCCTTGACCGCAATGGTGGTGTTTACTTCGACCGATAAGCCATCAACTCCGTGCGGGGCCTGCCGACAAGTACTTTACGAATTTGGAGCTAATGCAATTGTACGGTGTATCTGCAACGGACCGGAGGTGCTGGAGATGCCGCTCTTGCATTTGTTGCCTTCGGCATTTGGTCCAGAAAATTTATAAGGATTGTAAGACTCATGGCAAGGAAGCAAACAAACAAAGATTCCGCGAATCGCTGGGGATTCTTCCCGGCGATTAGAGATCTCCTTACCGCGTTTCCAAAAGCAACGTCCGGCCAGAAAGGTGCCATCGTCGCAATGAGCCTGCTATGCGCGATGTTTATCGGTCTCGGGCTGATAGGCAGCGTTACTCTGCCTGCTTGGGCAGTGGTCGCGATGTTCCTGATTGCCACAATTCTCATATTTATGATAGCAAGCCTGCTGTTAGTCATTGAGAGAACGATATCGGCACCTTATCAATGTCGACATGTCCCCACTTTTCCTCCCGAAGCCACCGTTCGGAGGCCATTACGGGCCGCCCTTAATGAAATTCGCCTCGACGCCTTCAATCAGCTTTCTACTAAAATACCCAACTTGAAAGACGAGGATATTCGAGCGAACATTTTTCTACTGGCGAGAATCCAAGGTGGCCAGTCTGATGGGAAATGGAAGTTGGTAATTCACGATGACTTCGCCATCAATATGAACCTTCCGTCAGAGCGTCAACTGCAGTTTTTCGTAGGACAAGGATCTACTGGCATGGCCTACCGCGACGGTGCATATCAACTGACGCGAAGGCAGCGATCGTCGGCGGGCAATTGGGAGGTCAAATTTCAGTTGACTAGCGATCTGGAAGCACAAATAGAACCGAGGCTGAAATGGATTGTCTCGTTCCCGCTACTGAGACCGAACACGACTAGTGAAGCGGTAGGTGTTCTCAACGTAGATGGATTAGCGGATGTCGCGGATGATGACCTCTTGAACAAACTGGCGACGAGTGTCCGAGAAAAGGTTGATGAGATTGCCAAGACTATGTCACTGCAGGCATCAACGTGTGTGGGATTCGACCAACTTGGAGTCATGGAACATGTCTGATTACATTGTGCGCAAAACATTTACTTTAGATCAGCGGGATGTTGAGGCTGTCCCCGCCCGAGAGGCGATCGCCGCCTTGCGAGAATTGAACCAGGCGCTTGAGCAATCACAGCCGCATGGCGAATCTGTACCTGAGTACCCTTCGGCCGCATCGGGTTCGTAGCTGACGCGCGTTACTTCGGCTTGGATACAAAGCGCCTTTGCATTGACATTGACAATTGCGTTGCATCTACCGACGCAGTAATGCGTCGTATTATTTCTGAAGTAACGAACGGTCGCGTCAATTTCCAGTATAAGCACATTTGCGAATTCGACTACCACGGTCCCTCATGCAGCGACGCGAGTGGGGAAAGGATCGATGAAGTAACTTGGAAGGAGGTGCACAATCGATTTTCGGAACCGGCGGTAATCTTAGGCATTGAGCCTGTTCCTGGTGCGCTCGAGGCAATTTACGCGCTACAGAATGAGTTCGTAATTCACTTTGTGACGACTCGAAAGCCCAGCGCGCGCGCCGCGACAATAGGATGGTTAGACCGCTGCGGTATAGGTGCGAGGCGGCAATACTCACTTCATTTCGTCGCGCACCGCGAGAAGCATGTTGTGTTGAGCAATCTAAGTGCCGCCATAGACGATGACTTGGTACAGGCGAATTTATTTGCCACACACGGCGTGAGGAGTATTCTATTGGCGCATCCCTGGAATCTAGTGCCCGGCGCCGCTGTGGAACGAGTCAGTGCTTGGAGCGATATCCAACAACTACTGCTAACCGCACAACGATCGGCCTAGAGCAATCCCCATTCCGGCCGCGTTTGCGATAAAGGTTGGGAGGCCGCTAGATACCTCTTTGAAGTTCTTACGTAAGCCTTCCGCATATGGAGTCTTCCGTCGGTGCTGCGGACTTGCGATTTTGCATGCGTCCGCCTCTGAGATTATTTTGTGATGCGCATTCCGGTAATGCTGCCGTATACCGGTCGACACTCGCGCGAGCCTCGTGTCGCAGTCCGGGCACTTGGTCCAGTGCTTATTTTGCATCGGCATAGTGACAAAACCCCAAATCTTTAGTGTTTTCTCTGCTTTATGAAGAATAGTATCGGAGGACACCAGTGGTAGGCGAATCCCTATTGTCGATAGGCCCACGGTCATCTGTTGTATCACCAATGCACCGCCTCCCGGTTGCCCAAAAATCGAGAGGCTTGACCGTAAGCCAGGGATCTTGATGGAAGTGTGACTCACTCCGCAGCGCTTGTGCAATTGCAACGAGAAATCTGGCGCTGGGAAGTGATTTGGTACGGTTTGTTGTAACTGACAGAGGACAATTCGAGCATTTAGAACACAGACTACGATTCGGCACGCGGAGACGCTAGTGACGGTCAAAAGCTTCCACAGTGTCACCCGTAACCGTCTAATTGTGTCGCGTCAAGAAAGACGAGAACCTCATTTTGAGTGAAACGACAGCCAGGGAGGGATGTTTGCGCCGACACACAGTAATTGCTCACGGTCGCCACGCCATGCGCGATCGGCGCCTGGATGCCGCACGGCGGCGCCAACACGGGTTGCACATTCTCACTTTCGAGCAGCTTGCGGCCCGACTCGCGGGCGGTCTCACGTGCGCGGTCGATGAAGAGACTCTGCGCCAAGCCGTTCAGGTGGCACTGCCCACGTTGAGCCTCGGCGAGCTCGACAGCCTAAAGTCTCTCCCGGGAATGGTCGCCGCGGCGGTCGACACGATCACTAAGGTATGGAGCGCCGGCATTGATCTGCAGCATCGCGCTGCGAGCCATCCCCGGCTCGCGTTCATCGCGACGCTTGAGAGAGCAGTTCTCGCGGCGCTGCCGCCGAACATGATGCGGCCTGCCGATCTAGTGGCCGCCGCACTCGCTCGTTTGGAGTATGCGCCCACGCTGATCGGACCCGTGGAGGTCGTGGGCCTCACCGAACTTGCGCTCTGTTGGCGCCCTCTATTACTGGGCCTGGCTACACGGGTGCCAGTGCGCTGGACAGCAGGTCCGCGATCGGTGCCCACCTGGCTTGAGGGCTGCGGGATCCAGATCGAGCGGGCCGAAGGGCAATCGCCACAGATCATGACGGCCAGCGCCTCGACGGCTTACCAGGAAGCGATCGATGCCATGCGTTGGGCCCGTGCACTACTCGCCTCGGGCCAAGCCCAACCGGCGGATATTGCGATTGCAGCCGTCACCCATGTTGACTACGACGATTATTTTCTCGCTCTGCGGCACGATGCCAACTTTGAGCTTCATTTCGTGCATGGCGTTCACATCACCTCCTGCAGGGAAGGGCAGGCGGCCGCCGCGCTCGTTGACATTCTGTTGCGTGGCCTCTCGCAAATGCGCATGCGGCGGCTCTCGACGCTGCTACGTTGGTATCCGGGCCCGTTTCAGGATCTCCCCGAGGGCTGGGCACGTCTCTTGCCGAGCGACGCGCCGCTCACGTCGCGCCAGGCATGGACCCGCCTGTTGGAGCGTTTGACGCCCGCGAGCTGGAGTGACGGCATCGACCATGGTCCGGCGCTTCGCGAGATCGTGGACCTCCTTTGGCAAGGCACCGTTTCAGCATCTTCGGTCGGTGAACAACTATTAAGCGGTCGCGCGCTCGCCATCTGGCGCAGCGCTTTGCGCGCGGGACCCGCGGCGTCGCTCGATCTCACGCTAGCGGCGCTCAGACAGGACGATGGTCTGGACGCTTGCGTATCGCTGGCTTGGATGCCGGCGAGCGCCTTGGCCGCCTGTCCTCGGCGCTTCGTCCGATTACTGGGATTGAACTCCTCGCGTTGGCCGCGTGCAATTTCCGAGGATCGGCTGTTATCGGATCACATTATCCCGACCACCGAGCTTGATCCGCTACCGGTCAGCGCTGCGGATCGGCGCGACTTCGAGACCATTCTCGCGACAACGGAGAGTCAGGTGACTCTATCTCGCGCGCGCCGCGACGCCGATGGACGACTGCTGGGGCGCAGCCCTCTACTATACGGGCAGCCTGCTGAGCACTACCTGCGGCGCAATGCCGTACCGGAGCACGCCTTCAGCGAAACCGATCGGCTCACGGCGCGTCCGGATGAATTTTCAACTTCTCCTCAATCCATTGCCGCCACCTCCTGCTGGCGTGATTGGATGCGCCACGAGATCACCGCTCACGATGGATTATTGCGCGAGCATCATCCGGCGATCGATGCCGCCTTGGGCCGCGTTCACTCGGCAAGTTCACTCAGGCTCCTCTTGCGCAATCCGCTGGGATTTGTCTGGCAATACGTCCTGGGATGGCGCTCGCCAACTGGCGGCGAGGATCCGCTAGTCTTGGATGCGTTGGGTTTTGGTGATCTAGTCCATGGTGCTCTCGATCGCGCGTTGCAGACGCTCGAAGTCGATGGTGGATGTGCTACGGCGAGCGGGAAGCAGATCGCGCGCGCGACGGATGCGGCGTTGCATGAGCTGGCCTTGGACTGGGAGAGCGAGTGCTCGGTGCCGCCCGCGCTCATTTGGCGCCGCACGCTCGAGGAAGCCAGGGCACTCTGCGAGCGTGCGTTGAGCTTTCAGGCGCAGTGGCATGCGGGGACAGGTTCCTATAGCGAGGTGCCGTTCGGTGGCTCGACACCGAAGGCCTCAGCGGCCCTGCCGTGGGACGCGATGCTGCCGGTGGAGATTCCCGGCACTGGTCTTCGCATTGGCGGCTACATAGATCGACTCGACATCGCAGGAGACTCGCGGCGCGTGCGCGTGCGCGATTACAAGAGCGGTCGCACACCCTCGCCGGATATCGTGTTCGACGGCGGGAAGGAGCTGCAGCGATGCCTATATGCCTTCGCCGCCAAGGCGATGCTTGGTGAGGAAGTGGATGTCACAAGTTCGCTGCTGTTTCTGCGCGATGAGACGGACTTGCCCCTGGATGATCCCGGGCTGCGCCTGCGTGAGCTTGGCCAATACCTACAGGCGGCGCGCGCCAACCTTCTCTCAGGCGGCGCACTGCTAGGTGTTGATACGGGCGGTCGATTTGACGCGCTCAGGTTCGCGCTGCCGGCCAATGCCAGTGCAACGTATCGCAGGCGCAAGGAGCCCGCCGCCACCCAGCGCTTAGGGGACGCGGTGCGCATATGGGACGCGCTCTGATGAACGCGGTGCCCAGAAGTTTGCGCGATGATGACAGCCGGCTGCGCGCAATGGCCACTCACGACCGCTCCTTCCTCGTCGAGGCGGGTGCTGGCTCAGGAAAAACTGCAGTTATGGCCGGTCGCATCGCCTTGATGCTGGCGGCCGGCATCCTGCCGAAGCATATCGCCGCCGTGACCTTCACGGAGCTTGCCGCGAGCGAGCTGCTGCTGCGGGTGCGTGAGTTTGTTACGGCATTGACCGATGGGGAGACACCCCCCGAGCTACGCATCGCACTGCCTCAAGGACTCTCGGATCAACAGCGCCGGCATCTCGCGGACGCGAGCCATCAGATCGATGATTTAACCTGCTCGACCATTCACGGCTTCTGCCAGCGGCTGATCCAACCCTATCCGGTCGAGGCGCAGATTGACCCGGGTGCCGCGGTCATGGATCGTGACCAAGCAGATCTCTTGTTCTTCGAGACGATGGAATCCTGGCTGCGCGAGGCGCTCTCTCATGACGGAGGAGGGCTGCTGGCCGAGATGGTGCTGCAGGATACGAGTGCGGGCGAGAGCGTCGTCCTCGTCCATCAAATATTGCAGAGTCTTCGAAACTATCGTGCCCTCAGCGTCACTCCTGGCCGCGAGTTGGAGCCGCTGATTCGAGACTTCGACCAGGCGGCGCGCGATTTCTCGCAATTCATGCGAAGTGCAGGCATTGATGAGCCAGACACGGCGCTGATCGCGAGCCAATTTACGGAGATGACCCGCACAATTGCCGGGATCTTGCCGCTCGGTGAGCTAACCCGTCTTGTACAGCTCATACGGCTCTCGCCCCATCCGGATCTTTGCAAACAGGACGGCGATTTCCGGAAGTATCAGAAGAAGGGAAAATGGACGGCTGCGGCCAAAGTAATCGGCTTATCCAAGGCCGACGGTGATCGCTTAAACAGTGCCGCCGACAATCACTACGCCAGCTGCTGTGATACCTGGACTGAGATCTCACAAGCCGTCGCGGCTCAAATGCTGGCTCGCCTGCTCGATCTGCTTCAACCGGCTATTGATCGGTTCCATCAGAACAAGCGCGCCGCCGCGCTGCTGGACTTCGACGATCTGATCTTCGCCGCGCGGGATTTGCTGCGTGATCACGAACCGGTGCGACAGGCCCTGGCGGCCCGATACCGGCATGTACTGGTGGATGAATTCCAGGACACGGATCCGCGACAGACCGAGATCTTCTGGCGGCAGTGTGGTGACGCGGCTCCTGGGGGGGTGGGCCCTGACTGGACGCGCTGGCGCATCCGGCCGGGCGCGCTCTTTTTGGTCGGTGATCCCAAGCAAGCAATTTATCGCTTTCGCGGTGCCGACGTTGCGGCTTATATCCAGGCTCGCGATCTGATGCTGGCGCAAGACCCGAGCAGTCTTCTCACGATCTCGACGAATTTTCGCTCCTGTGAGCCCATTCTGCGATACGTGAATGAACGTTTCGCGCAACCGTTGTCCGTTGCGAACGGCCAACCGGGCTTCACACCCCTAGATGCCTTTCATGCGGCTCCAAAGGCAGGATTGTGTGTCGCGGCCATAGACGTACCAATCGCCGACGCACAGGGCAAAGCAAGCTCGGAGGATCAACGCGATGCCGAATCCGAAGGGGTTGCAGATGTCTGCGCGCGCTTGATCGGGAAAGCGCGGATACTCGATTGCAAGACCGGGGAGCAGCGTCCCTGCAGGCCAGGCGACATCGCACTGCTCGCGCCAACGGGCAGCGAATTGTGGCGCTACGAGGAAGCCCTTGAGAGTCGCGGCATTGCCGTCGCCAGTCAGGCGGGCAAAGGCCTCTTTCAGCGCCAGGAGATTCAGGATCTGATCGCCCTCACGCGCGTGCTTGCCGATCGGCGAGACACGCTGGCTTTGGGAGCCTTATTGCGGGGCCCGCTGGTCGGACTCACCGAAGAGGAGTTGCTGGACATCGTGTGGAGCCTGCCGCCGGCGTCTGACTCACCCGACATCACGCAGGCGCCTGAGCGAAAGCGCACTGGTCGCCTCGATCTGGGCGTTGCCGCCGCGAGCATCACGCACCCACATGCACGCGACATCATCGAGAAGCTGCAGACGCTCGCGCGCAAGGCCAATGCCACCACCCCCTACGCGCTTTTGTGCGAGGCCGTTGATGTCCTGCGCGTACGGCCCATCCTCCTGCAGCGCTATCGAGGCCAAATCGAGCGCGCGCTCGCCAACTTGGATCTGTATTTGAGTTTTAGTCGAGCATTCGCTGTGCGCGGTCTACGCGCCTTCGCAGAGACGATGACAGCCGCATGGGAAGATGAATCACGTGCGGTGGAGGGCCGCCCCGACGCGCAAGAGGAAGCCGTCGCGCTCTACACCATGCACGCCGCCAAAGGCCTGGAATGGCCCATCGTCATTCCCATCAATACCATGACCCGCATCAAATCGGTCTCAGGCCCGATTGTTGAGCGCAATACGGGCCACTTCTATTGCGCAGTGTTTGGAGTTAAGCCTACTGGGTATGCGGCGGCACTCGCCGCCGAAAGCGCAGAACTCGACCGTGAGCGTGTGCGGCTATGGTATGTCGCCGCCACCCGAGCACGACAGCTACTTCTCCTGCCTCGACTCGACGTCACCCCGAAGGGTTCTGTGTGGAACGCGATCCTAGACCTCTCACTGGCTAGCCTGCCGGCAATAAACCTCAGCGCGTTTTCGGCGGACTTCGTCATCGACGCTGACGACAGGCCCAATACCCAAACGCGCGATATCTTCGCCGAGGAGGCTGCAGGGATTGCTGCGCGGCAGCAACATATCCGCTGGCGCGCGCCGAGCCGAGAGGACGGTGCAGGGGCAAATGCGTTCTATTCCGAGGAACCCGAGATCCTAATCTCCAATATCGAGAGCGCGCAACTACCGGCCGACACCACACCCGACATCCAAGGCGGACGCGAACGCGGCATAGTCCTTCACAAACTCATTGAAGAGGTGCTGAACTGCGAGACCGAAGAGACCGTACTCGCCCTCACGGCCCGGGCGGAAACCCTAATCCGCGCGTTGGGTAAACCTGTCGCGCGCGATCCCGCCAGTGGTCTCATGCCGGCTGAACTCGCCGAGTGCGTCATCCGCGCGCTTTCAGCGCCCGAAGTGGCCGCGCTGCGGCCTAGATTGATGCCAGAAATTCCCGTGTACGCGTCAACCGCACTGCAGGAGTACGAAGAAGCGACCGCAGGCATCGCCGACGCCATCGCAGTCTCACCCGACGGAAAGCCGCTCGTGGTGATCGACTGGAAGAGCGATGTCGCGCCGACGCCCGAGACGCTCGAGCACTATCGCAGCCAGGTTCGCGCGTACCTCGACATCACAGATGCCGAGCGCGGGCTTATCGTGCTCGCGACCACCGGGCGTGTGTTTTCGGTCGAACGAGTGAAGCCATGACGGCGTTCGATGCGCCATTTACAGCAAACAAAGCCATTACAGAGCCATCAGGTGAATCATGGCGTCCTCTCGATGCGGGTTCGCTGACTCCGCAGTAACAGGAACAATTATGCCTCGACACATCACGACTCGGCTGGCTTGGCACGACAGGGGATGGGACGGTCGCGTCTGCGACCACCCGTCGTCAAACTTCTATTGCGTCGGGGGGCGTTCGTTGCTTTCGGACCGACTGCGCCGCGATCGCGACGCGTCACTTGAGGACTCGATACGCGGGCAGCCACTTGAGGTAAAACTTCCGGCATACGCGCCACCGTGTTACTGGGGCATTAACGCTTTCGGCGCTGAAGCTCATCCGATCTTGCATCGACACGCATTTGCAGATCTCAAGGACAGCCATACGATCGAGGACAAATTGCCTCCCTGTTCTGTGCTCACGTGGCCATTTAGGATCTCCTTTAATCTCGACGAGGAGACGGAGAGACGATACGGTAAATATCACCCCGACCTTGAACAACGGATCAACGACTTTTTTGCAGCGCACCGCGAGGGACAGTCTCTCGTATTTCTTTACCTCAACTACGACAATCCAGTATCTGGCGACGAGCAACGCTACGCCGTCGTGGGGTGTGGATTGCTCAAGGAGAAGGGCAAGGCGACCCGGTTCAAATTTACCGACGACGAACTCGAGGCTTATCGCGCCGGAAGGGGAATGAAGCACTTCCCGGAGGTCAATTGGGCTCGACGCCTAACTTTGGATCCGGAGACTATTGTTCGCCTTCCGTACCAGGAGTATGTGCGGCACATACGGGAAAATCCGCAGGATGTAGACAAACTAGACGAGATCGCTGTTCTTGTAACAGACGACGCCCTTGTCCCAAGCTTCAAATATGTGTGTGATTCGCTGGACGATGATCAATGTCTGTTCTTGCTTCATCAGTTGCGTCGCGCCGTCGAACAAGTCGGCGCTCACAACATTCTTCCCGATTACGAAAAGCAGGCAACCGCTCGTCTCGACCATCTAATAGGCCAAGTTTGGACGAATCGTGGCCCCAATCCGGGAATGGCGAGTGCCATCGCATATCTTGCGCAAATCGGCGAGCAGGCGGATGAGCCGAAAGAAGATCGCGCGCGGCAATTAGTCGAGGCGTTGCGGGAAGGGCTAGAGCCGGAAATAGAACTCGCGGACAAAGTCGAGAGTTTGATAACCAACCGCGACTCGACGCCACCGTTTCTCTCCGCCTTCAGATCTATGATTGGATACGCGCAACGCGCCGCTACCGAAGACCCTGAAATCGTGCCGCAAATAATGCGACTGTCTCAATTTTGTCTGTCGGCCTTCCAAATGGAGCGGATACTGTCGAGCCGTAATTCAAATCAGGGTGCACGACTATTCAGCCACAAGTCCGTTGGCCCTCGCACCGTCATCGAAAACCCTTATGAACTCGCTGAAAGCTATGCTCCAACTACTGATGACCGAGCGGAACGATGGAAGGAATTTGAGCGCCCGATACGACGCGATGGCCCGATAGGTGTCTTCCACATCGACGCTGGACTGTTTCCGAACGATGCCTACGTTCGTCCTGCCAATCGCTACAGCCTTGCGCCTAGCGGACCGGAGCGAATCCGGGCGCTCGCCCTTCAGTTTCTAACCGAGCGGGCGAGCCGGCATTCTGATAGCTTCGCCCCACTTGAAAGTCTATACAACTCGATTCTAAATTACCCACTTTTCTATCGGAACAAAGTAACACTCCGACAAGACGTACTCACGACGTCCAGGTTTCTCGATCACTTCCGGGATCGAATTGTGCATATTGAGAATGGCGGTCGGAGTTATTTCTACCGCCGAGAAATCCGAGACGCGGAAATACTCGTTGAGCAAACTGTCCAGGAGTTACTGAAGCGGCCCAAGCATTCAGCGAACGCTTCCTGGGTCAGCACCTGGGTTGACACCGAGTCTATCGAGCTGGCTTCGAAAATTGCACAATTCGATGAGCCGGCGTTCCGTGTGGAACGGACGGATGCCATTACGACGCTCTTGTCCCGATCGTTCTCAATGCTTACGGGAAGGCCGGGGTCAGGGAAGACACACGTTCTCGGTAAAGTCGTTCAGACGCTCCTTAGCGCAAAAGAGTCTGTCATGGTGCTTGCGCCGACCGGGAAGGCTGTCCTCCGGCTATCGGCGGAGGCGAAAATACCAGCAAAGACGATTGATAGGCTTCTACACGAGGCCTGGCTGGGTGAGGGCGGCATTGCAGGTACTGAAGAGATCTCATACGACAATCTGAAGCACATAGGCGACATTCGCAATCTAGTGATTGACGAGAGTTCAATGCTCGATTTGCCGAAGCTTGCAACGTTGCTGCGCATTCTGCACAAGCAGGGACTGGATAAACTTGACCGGCTGATCTTGGTGGGCGACGTGAACCAGTTGCCCCCGATCGGCCTTGGCAGACCCTTCGAAGATATAGGGTTTTGGCTAGATAAGGATCCGGGGCGGCGCAAGTACCATGTTCATCTCGAAACAAACTGCCGACAGGAGGCGGGTGGCAAGGTCTTGGAGGTTGCGGAGCTATTCGTTGAGCGAAATAGGTACTACGACGAATTGCTAAACAAAGTGCAACTCGGCGAGCTCGATGATCCGAATATGAGGGTCGTTCCATGGAAAACGCCCGAACAGCTTGTAAAGTTGATCGACCAACGAATCGCCGAACTGGTTCAAGAAACGTTTGGCATTGAGAGTGGACAGAAGCAGGAAGGGTTCAATCTGCTATTCGGACTCGAGAAGAATGGCTCCGTGCCAAAAGATCATATGAAAGCGCTTCGCCTTGAACGCTTTCAGATCCTCACTCCTTATCACAGTCGGTTCGCACATGCCGCGGGGGAGATAAACGAAAAAGTTCAGGAGATATATAAGGGTGACGGATCGGCGATTGCCGGTTGGGCTCAAGGCGACAAAGTTATTCGGCTATCCAACAAATATAATGGGTCCGAACTTATGGTATCGAACGGTACTCTCGGCGTGGTAGAGGTCCAAGGTACTACCGGACGCACGCGAGTCTTCTTCAATTCGCGACCGAAGCCGCTAGGCCTTAGTGGAGATGAGTGCGAGCAGTATGACCTGGCTTATGCCATCACGGTGCACAAGTCCCAGGGAAGTGAATTTGACCACGTGTTCGTTGTGCTTTCGTCTCACCGTCCACTGCTTACTCGGGAGTTGGTTTACACAGCGCTAACGCGCTCAAGGAAGACGGTGACACTGTTTCTTGAATCCGGCGAAAAGCGCCCACTTGAAATTGCGATAAGCCGTTCTGCTCTTCTGAGCCGAAACTCGTCAGTCTTCGAGCTTCCGATAGATAAGAATACGTTACTTCAGCCCGAGCCCGGACACCATGTCGATTCCAAGGTTGAGTATATTCTGTACTCAGCCCTAATGCGTGCCCGTGAAGCCGGGCGGCTCAAGTTTGAGCATCACGTGAACCTGACCTTGGATACCCATTTCGGCAAGACGCTCGTCAAACCGGATTTCGTGATTGAGACTAAGTCGGGCAAGTGGATACTTGAACACCTCGGCCTCCTGGACACACAGCGTTATTCAAGTCGATGGGAGAAAAAACGCGCAGCTTATTTTGCTGCGGGATGGGAAGAACGCCTCATTACCACTGACGATCTGAACGGCCTGTTCAGCGAAAGCCTTGAAAGAGTGATCGGTGACATTTGCGCGGAGACTCCGACTAACACACCGAAAAGCAAGTACTCACACCATCACTACCGTCTCGGCGATGTCCTGTAGTTCGGGCAGCCCGCCGTGTCCTGAAACCACTCCGAGCCGCTGATTGAGGGCCCAGTGTTACGCATGGTAGCCGCTGGCGATAGTCGAATTCCGCCCGCGAAACCATCTTATTCAAATGCCAACCCGTTACGACGCATGATAAGGCTTGCCGTTATCAGTCGCGGCGATTTCGGCCGGATGCGGCCGCGGCCTCCGCAATGTTTCGGCCAAAACCGCTTGCGTTGCCGGTGACTACCCATACTTTGTTCATAAATTCCTGCCTATCCTCTTGCACTCATTGCCTAGTTTCAGATCGTCGGAGTGCCGCCCTCAACTGGGAGGGTGTCGTCCCCTCCCACGTTCGGAAAGCTCGATAGAAAGAATTCGAATCCTCGTAGCCGAGCAGAAATGCCACTTCCGTGACATCCATCT
>WNFR01004453.1_pt1 | contig 24225 bp, 24 predicted proteins | sample 5400221 | NCBI WGS metagenome assembly WNFR01 (sample SAMN13153357, study PRJNA577476) | soil metagenome | isolation source: 40 cm soil under Madrone tree | place: USA:California | collected 2016-06-14 | reverse complement strand
TTACGCAAAATGAAGGCGCGCACTGTTGAGCAGCTTTGGAGAGCAATCGCCTCTTTTCTCAAAGGGGTTTCCAAAGAAGAATGCAAAGCTTATCTCGCAAACTCGGGCTACACCTAACCTAATCGAGAAATGCTCTAGCGGCTGCGGCGCTTCCGCAGGCTTTGGTGGCGCTGCATCACGCTTCTCCGCCGGTGATGCCGCTGGCGCCAATGACGGCGACAGATCGTCGAAGAGGGTCGGCTCACCATCCTGCACCTTGAGGTGTTCTGTGCCTGATGCGGCGGCCTTCGGCTTGCGTGGGGTCTGGCGCTGACTTTCGTCCTTCTTACGCAACTGCTTGTGCGCACGGTCGACCTTGCCAGTCTCGTCCATCTCCTTAACCAGGTGACCAAACTTCTCAGGCTCAGCCTCGGCAGCGTCGACCACAGCTTTGGCGTTGCGGAGGGTCGTCGCGCTATAGCCGGTGACATCCGCAATCTTGTCACGAGAGTCACCCCTCGAAGCTTCTGGCAATTTGCCGGAACCCTTGCCGCCGGACCTACCACCTTCTACCTGCCGCGCCTTCGCTGCCTCCTTCTCAACGACAGCCAATGCTTCTGCGATCGCCAGCGCTTCGGTAATCGTGAAGTCCTTGCGATGAAAGTTCTCAGCAAGCTCACCGCGGGCGATCTCGTCGATGTCAACTACGGTGACAGGGATCTCAGTCCGGCTCAATTGTTTGAAGCCCAACAGTCGCCGCTCGCCGGCAATGAGCGTGCCATCCTGCTTCACCACGATTGGGTGCAACAAGCCGACGTCGGCAATGCTCGCGGCGAGCGCGGCGATGTCCCCTATATCCTTGCGGTGACGGGTGCCGACCTTGATGTCCGCGATCGGCATGGTGGTGAGGAGTGTATGCTTGGTGGCGCCGATCGGGTCGGGCTTGGCGGCATCGGTGTCGCCGGCACCAACAACCTGCTCGCCCTCAACGGGCGACATCATCTCGTTCATGGCGGGGCCCTCCTTAGAGAGTCGCGTCGAGGTCTGGGACGGCCGGCGTGGCGGCGTTCGGCGCCGGCGCGGCGATCGGCGCGGGCATGGCGGGCGGCTTGGCGGCCTTGGAAATCTTGGCGAGTTTCTTGACGCGACTGGCGCGCGCGGCCGCTTCGACGCTGCGCATCTTTCCGCCCGACCTGCCCACGCCAACGACGGCGCAACTACGGGCGAACTTCTCGATATCTTCGATGGGAATTGCCCGCTTGGAGCCAACAACTTTGAGAAGTCGGATCTCGGGGTGTGAGCGTAAAATGCCGTACATACTCGAGCGCGACACAGACAAGACTTTCGCCGCCTGCAAATACTCAAGAGAAGGGGTTTTAGATCGTGAGGCATATCGTTATTCCTGTTTTAACAGGCTTAACGGTGTGTGTTTATGCTCATGTTGTCAAAGTTAGTGTCGCGACACACGCAATCTGCGGGGGGGCGGGGGTGTGGGTGGGGGATTTGGGTGGGTTTGGGTGTCTAAATATGTCTAGATGACTCGATATCCGCCTATGCACCACACCAAATTGCGACGCTATGGCGCAGTCAGTTCATCTTCACGGCTGAAATCGGACTGGCGGCATCCTTGTCGGCCGTCGCGAATTGCCAGATGTCGAAGTGCTGGCGGGAGTCGGGGTGTAGATTTTCCGCACTTGCGGATTTCTTACCAGTCTATTCGAGTATGGTCGGATGGGTGATCCCAGCGAACGCCGGATATTCCTTGCCGACGATCGACGTGCGCACAATCGGGGGTCCGGCCCCGGCGCTTCTCGCAAACGGCAGGTTCGGGACACCCGTGGGACGCCCGGCATCGCCGTTTATGATAAGGTGCTGATATGACTATGTTTGGTGTCGCTCTTAATAGCAGGCCATTTTCCTTCAAACGGCTTTACGCCCTGCTACGCAAGGAATGGATCCAGGTCACGCGCGACGCTCTCACCCTGCGGTTCATCATCGCGGTGCCGGTCATGCAGCTGTTCCTGTTCGGCTATGCGATCAACACCAATCCCCAGCACCTGCCCACCGGCTTGCTGTCGGTCGAGCACTCAAAATACGAGCGCACCATCATCGCGGCGCTGCGCAACAGCGGCTACTACGACATCCGCATGCTGGCGAGCGAGGCCGAGGCCGAGCGGGCGCTGGCGCAGGGCGACGTGATGTTCGTTATCGCCTTCCCGCCGAACTTCGACCGCGCCGTCGACCGCGGCGACCGTCCCTCGGTGCTCATCGATGCAGACGCCACCGACCCCAGCGCCATCGGCAACGCGACCGCCGCATTGGCAACGGTCACGGCCGCACTCGACCGCGACCTGCCGCCGGTCATGCGGACGACGCCGACGGCGTCCGCCTTCCAGTTCGTGGTCCACGCCCGCTACAATCCCGAGCAGTTGACCGTGCTCAACATCGTGCCGGGGCTCATCTGCATCGTGCTGATGATGTCGACCCTGTTCATGACGACGCTGTCGATCACCAAGGAGCGCGAGCGCGGCACCATGGAGAATCTGCTGGCGATGCCGGTGCGGCCGATCGAGGTCATGGTCGCCAAGATGGTGCCGTATGTGTTCATCGGCTACATCCAGGTCGTGCTGATCCTCGTTGCCTCGGCGGTTTTCTTCCAATTGCCGCTGCGCGGCTCGCTGGTCACGCTGCTGATGGCGCTCGGTCTCTTCATCGCCGGCAATCTGGCGCTCGGCATCACCTTCTCGACCGTATCGGCGAACCAGATGCAGGCCATCCAGATGGCCCAGTTCATGCTGTTGCCGTCCTTTATGCTGTCGGGCTTCATGTTCCCGTTCCGCGGCATGCCGGCGTGGGCGCAATGGGTTGGCGAAGTTTTTCCCACCACCCATGCCATGCGGATCGTGCGCGGCGTGCTCATCAAGGGCAACGGCACGCCCGACATCCTCCCCGAGCTGTGGCCGATCGCGGTCTTCATGGTGGCGGTGGTCGCCATCGCGGTGTGGTGCTATCGCGAGACGCTGGAGTGACGTAGGGCTTTAAACCCGTCGTCGCGACCAAAGGAGATGGCGCCGATTACGCCTTACACTAATCCGCCCAACGGATTCGCCTCGACCTCATCTGCGGCGCCAAGCCGGTGCGCATCGTTTCACAGGCCCACCATCGGCGAGGCTTTCGTCATCGGATTAGCGATCACGCACGTACCCGAGTTGCAAGATGAGTCAGTAGCTGAGCTTGAGCGATCCTTTGTAGACATTCTGCTTCACGGAGGTCATAGGGTCGGTTCCTTGATTATACGAGAAGGATATTGAGCCCGTAGGGCCGGGTGGGGGTGGGCTGTCGCTACCAGAGCCTTGGCAATTGGACGATGATGGACCGGGCGTCAGGTTGTAACCCACCTCTCCGCCGTAGAGATAAACTGGCTTTTGCGATACTGCGTCCCACAGATACTGTGCTGTACCGACGAGAGAGATCCTGCCGCAGAGTGGCGCCCAGACATCTGGATTGTTCTCGAACAGGACCGCTCTTAACTCAGTGCGCCCTCCAAGGAAGGCGTGGGTGGTATTAGGCAAGTAATTGGTCAGTCCCGCATTTTTAACGTCAAATAAATTGGCCTCCCCCACAACGCGGTAATAAAACCCTATCAGCTTCGATTTAGGGACGTCAGTTCTGCCACCAAGATGTATTGAGGTGTCAGTTAATTCCCACAGACTATCAAAGCCTGCAATGTTTGCTCGTCCACGAAAATCCGTCTGGAAATAGGGCATCAGCTGGAATTCCTGCAATGGGACAAATGGTGTGTTGCAAAAAAGGAAGTCCGCATCTAGGCCCATCCTCAGCGCACTCTTCTCGTTGGCATTTGTGGGCTGATTGTATGTGCCGTTACCTTGTACAAACGCTCCAATTCCGTAGCCATTAAGGAACGCGCGATCGTGTTGTCGAGCCCAATAATTGGCCTCATTATCGCAAGGTGCTCGTATCAACCCATTGTAGGCCGAGACACCCAAGAGGCCTTTAACCGTTGCCGACTGGGTGTTCGCGAGATGGTCCTTCGTGTAACTTACGGACGCTCCCTGCAGAATCTGACCTTCCTGCAATTGCGTGATATATGTTGCCTGATCGTATTGGTCCTGCCGAAGAATAAAAAAAGGATGCCCGATATAAGAGGCACCCAAAGCTGGCGGCGGGGTAACTGCGGAATTTGGCGGACTACCGATTGCTCTAGCCTGTGCTCGCGCGTCACGAGGAGGAGCATCAAAATTGCGGTCACCGGTCCTCTCGGCACAAATCCTCGTGAGCATAACGCGCAGGCCTGGTTCGGCTTTTTCCCATCGCGCCATACTGGGATCGTCCAGCATCGCGCACGCACTTGACCTCCGGGCTAACCTTTCATTGTCAGCTACCGGGCCTTTACCTTTGGTTTGAGCGACCACAGGAGCGGCGGTGGAAAACAGGACCGCGAATAAAGAAATACAAAGCCTAAGATTACTTCCCATGACCATCCCCCCACGTTTAGCATCCGCTCAGTACCGGCTTATGACCTGGACTGAATAAGCTTCACCAACTTCCCATAAGTCTTTCCAGCCAGATCGTCTGGTATTATGTGCCACCGGTTGTCATGCCAAAATTCGTCATTTAGCTTATTTAAGAACTGAACCAATGCGCCGGCACCTCCAGGAACAGTGACCTTGGCATCGTCTTTGAGGTCGCCCGGCTTTACCACACCTCCATTCGACATCGCGTCGGCTATGCCAGCCTTTATTTTCGCCGTTGTTAGCACAGGCGGTGGCTTATTGGTGGTCCCCCCTAACTTCGACCAAATAAGATCGACCAACTTGCCATATGTCTTCCCGGCCAGATCGTCTGGTGTGATGTGCCACAGGTTGTCATGCCAAAATTCGTCATTTAGCTTACTTAAGAACTCGACCAATGCGCCGGCACCTCCAGGAACAGTGACCTTGGCATCGTCTTTAAGGTCGCCCGGCTTTACCGTACCTCCATTCGACATCGCATCGGCAATGCCAGCCTTTATTTCTGCTTTTGTTGGGACAGAAGGCCGAGCAGCCGCAAAGTTTGCCAGCACCGTTGCGTGCTTATCGAGTGCTTTGGATAGATTATCGTGAGCTGCCGTCAATGCAGCCGTGGCCTTAGTATGCCGCTTCAGCTCCGAGGTATGCTTCCGTATCGTCGCCGTATGCCGTCGATCTGACGCTATCGCTGCTCGCGGTTTGCGATCCATAATTACTTACCCCCTCCTAATCACTCATCAAAATACAGTGGTCCGAAAGCTCCTTTCGCGGTCCTGAATGCGGGCGAATCGGAACGTCGCACGGACCGAGGCTAACGAAAATCTGAACACCCACATTCCACCGTCACGCGGGGACAACTTGCCGAGTGATTTTCTTCAGCTGCCGAACGCTCGGTGCCATCCCGCCCGAGCGATCGGCTGCATTTATTTGATATTTTTGCACACGAGGAAATTGAGCGCAACCGTTTTCGGCCACAGTTTCTCCGCCATTGCGGAGCGGCTGCCGCAATTACAGCGCGCCCCTGTCCGCGCTGTCTGCCCGCAAGGCCCTGTGCAATCAACACGTTTTCGGTACCACCACCCAATTCCGGATTGCGGAGAAAAATGGCACAGTTGCATAATAATGTGCAGGGCGGTTCGCGAAAAGTCGACCAAAGTTGGCCGGCGCCAAGCTGGGAAAGACAGGAGTAAGGGGCATATCGCCGGATGTTGCTGACGCCTTTGGATTCTCGTCTGGATAGTTCAATCGGTTGGCAATTCCCAGCAGCTGAGTCCCGCAACAACGGCAGCCCGACGAATCACATCGCGCCCATATCCCCCCTCGCCCATCCCTCCCTGGTCACGGCGCAAAATTCTGCGAACTTCCCAGCCGCGATCGCCTTGCGCATGCCTGCCATCAGGTCCTGGTAATAGTATAGGTTGACCTCGCTGAGCAACATGGCGCCCAGCATCTCGTTAGCCTTGACCAAATGATGCAGATAGGCCCGCGCGTAGTCCCGCGCGGCCGGGCAGCGGCTTTCGGGATCGAGCGGGCGCGGGTCGGCGGCGTGGCGGGCGTTGCGCAGGTTGATGGGGCCGAACCGCGTGTAGACGAGGCCGTGGCGGCCGTTGCGGGTCGGCAGGACGCAGTCGAACATATCCATGCCGCGGGCGACCGCTTCGAGCAGGTCGTCCGGCGTGCCGACGCCCATGAGATAACGCGCGCGGCCGGCCGGCAGCAGCGGCGCCACCGTCTCGATAACATCCAGCATCACGTCCTGCGGCTCGCCGACCGCGAGCCCGCCGATCGCGTAGCCCGCAAAGCCGATGTCGACCAGTGCACGGGCGCTGGCGGCGCGTAATTTGCGATCGTCGCCGCCCTGTACGATGCCGAACAGCGCACGTCCGGGTGGGGCGGTCTCGAATGCGCGCTTGCAGCGTTCCGCCCAGGCGAGCGAAAGCCGCATCGCCCGCTCCAGTTCGCCGCGCTCCTGCGGCAGCCGAATGCACTCGTCGAGCTGCATCGCGATGTCGGAGCCGAGCAAATCCTGAATTTCGATCGCCCGCTCCGGCGTCAACGCCACGACCGCGCCATCAAGATGGGAACGAAACGTTACGCCGTCGTCGCCGATCTTGCGCAGCTCCGCAAGCGACATCACCTGGAAGCCGCCGGAATCGGTTAAGATCGGGTGCGGCCAGTTGATGAATTTATGCAGCCCGCCGAGTTCCGCGATGCGTTCGGCGCCCGGCCGCAGCATCAGGTGATAGGTGTTGCCGAGCACGATGTCGGCGCCCGATGCCTTCACATCGCGCCAGTGCACGCCTTTGATGGCGCCCTGAGTGCCGATCGGCATGAAGGCCGGCGTGCGCACGATGCCGTGGGGCGTGGCGATCGCGCCCACGCGGGCGGCGCCTTCGACGGCATCGATGCAAAACGTAAAAGCGGTCATTCGGCGTTCCGGAACAGCAGGCAGGCGTCGCCATAGGAATAGAAGCGATAGCCCTTTTCGACCGCATGCGCATAGGCGCGTTGCATGGCGTCGAGCCCGGAAAATGCTGCCACCAGCATGAACAGCGTCGAGCGCGGCAGGTGGAAATTGGTCAGCAGCGCATCGACGGCGCGGAACCGGTAGCCCGGCGTGACGAACAGCGAAGTGTCGCCCGAAAACGGCGCGATGACGCCGTCGTCGCGTGCAGCGCTCTCGAGCAATCGCAGCGAGGTGCTGCCGACCGCAACGATCCTGGGAGCGCGGAATCGAAATCGGCTGTTGCCGATTTCGACATCTTGGGGTGCCAAAGTCGGGCAGGCCCGACTTTGGTCCCGCCCGCTCTTTGGCAGAGAAGATGCGGGCGAGACGCCCGCGGTCCCCGGGAAGGGCGGGCGGGACGCCCGCGGTCCCAGGCGCGCCCCGTTAAGCGCCTTGGCCACCTCGCCCCTCACCTCCCCCCATTCGGCATGCATCCTGTGCCCCGCCACGTCGTCCACCTTGACCGGCAGAAACGTGCCGGCGCCCACATGCAGCGTCACGGTGTGAAAGGAGATGCCGCGCGCGGCGAGCTGGCCCGCCAGGCGTTCGGTGAAATGCAGCCCGGCAGTCGGCGCCGCCACGGCGCCGTCCTCCCGGGCGAACATGGTTTGGTAATCGATGCGGTCGCGCGCGTCAGGCACCCGACGCGACGCGATATAGGGCGGCAACGGCATCCAACCGCGCTCCGCGATGGCCTGGTCCAGCACCGGGCCGTGAAACGCAAACGCAAATGTCACCTCGCCGGCCTCTCCCTTCGCCTCCACGACGGCGTCGAGCTGGCCGAGAAAGCAGACGCCGCTCTCGCCTTGCCCCTCCTCTCCGAATCGCACCATGTCGCCCGGCTTGAGCTTGCGGGCGGGCTTGACCAGCGCCTGCCAGCGCGAGCCGTCCAGCCGTTTGATCAGCGTCGCCTCGATCCGAGGCTCGCTTGCTCCGCCGACGCGCCGGCCGGAAAGCTGCGCCGGAATCACCTTGGTATCGTTGACGACAAGCTGGTCGCCCCGCTGCAGAAGCTGCGGGAGATCGCGAATGACGCGGTCTTCGAGCAAAGGGTCGTGTCCCGGCCGCACCACCAGGAGCCGCGCGGAGTCGCGTGGGCTCGCCGGCCGCAACGCGATGCGATCCGGCGGTAGATCGAAGTCGAATAGGTCGGTGCGCATGAGGCTTTGCAAGATACAAGTCGGGCAATCTCGATTCCCGGATGGCGGCCTCATCCCGTCTCAGCTTTGGGGTAAAGATGACGCGTGCAAGCTTCCGGCCGCTGCAAGCGCAGAACGGCGCGCCTTGATGCGATCAAGAATTTCGTCAGCCGGAACACCCCGCGATGGATCGGCCAAGTACTCTTGATGACCGGCGATCACTTCGTCGCGGAGCCATTGCTCGATCGCCGCGTCACGCTCGCGCATCCCCCGCCATCCGCGCCGTGATGATGCTGTCCGGATCGGAGACCGGCTCGCCGCGTTTGATCCGGTCGACGTTCTCCATGCCGGCCGTCACCTTGCCCCAGACCGTGTACTGGCCATCGAGCCACTTCGAATCCTCGAAGCAGATGAAGAACTGGCTGTCGCCGGAATCCGGACTCTGCGCCCGCGCCATCGAGACGGTGCCGCGCTCGTGTTTCTCCTTGGAGAACTCGGCCTTGAGCTTTTGGCCCGAACCCCCGGTGCCGGAGCCGTGCGGACACCCGGTCTGCGCCATGAACCCGTCGATGACGCGGTGAAACTTGAGGCCGTCATAGAAGCCGTCACGTACCAGTTCCTTGATGCGGGCGACGTGGACGGGTGCAAGGTCGGGCCTCATCAGGATCGTGACCGGCCCCTTGGAGGTTTCGAGAAGAAGCGTGTTGTCGCGATCGACTTCAGGATTTTGGGTCATGGGCGGTTTCAGCTTTCTTTTCCTTGCGGGTTTCTACGATCGGGATCACGAAGGGGCGTTCCGCAATGGCATCGCCGAGCTCCTTGGTGATAGCGCTCTGTCACGGCTTCGGTTCGCCCGGCGGGGCGGGAACCACCGCATTGTCAGGACGGTCGCCGGCCTTAAGATCGCGGGTTTCCTCGATGGCGACCACGAACGGCCGCCCCGCGATGGCGCCGCCGAATTTGTCGGTGACCGGCAACGGCGTGCAGTGCTTGAGCATATCGAGGGCAGCGGCTTGATAGGCAGCTTTCACCTTTTCCGGAGCATCGTGGGAGGTGTAGGTGAAACGCGGATCGGCCAGAAGCTCGCCGTCGCGCTTGAAGGCAAGCTTGAGACTAAGCTGCATGCCGGCCTGCGCTTCGTCGCCGGGCGGCAGTTCGAGGCATTTGGACAACAGCGGACCGAGCTCATTGATCCGGTCGACCGGGTGTTCGCGGTCAAGCGGCTCGGGCGGACCGACATGCCCCTGCACGCGCAGCACCGGCACCTGATTGAGCGGAAACAGAAGCTCAGGCGTGCAGCCCGGGCGGCTGAAAACACCGCAGGAATACGGCGTGAAAGGATGGCGGCGGAATACGCTGCCGAAATACGGCGTGCACGGATGATGGCTCAGCACGCTGCATGCCGCCTCCGCCCTTTCGGGCGACACTGTGGATACGATCGCAAGCACGGCAGCGCCTATAAATGCGAGAAGAGCTGCATTCGGCCACCCTCCCTTGAAGGGGGAGGGCAAAGGACGTCCTTTTGCTGCCGCAGGCAGTCCGGGGTGGGGTGACGGCGATGCCGGAGCCGATAGCGGCGCAGTGTATGCGGGAGCGCTGTCACCCCCTCCCGGCCCGCTGACGCGGGCCGACCTCCCCCCTCCAGGGGGAGGTGAAGACCGCCTATGATGCGATTGCTCCCCCGATTGGAGAGGCCGGTTCATTTGACGTCCGCCGCGACGCGGACCGTGACCATGCGATCGGGATCCTGGACGGGTTCGCCCTTCTTGATCTTGTCCACCACGTCCATGCCGGACAACACCTCGCCGATCACCGTGTACTGGCCGTTGAGAAAGGAACCATCGGCATACATGATGAAGAACTGGCTATTGGCGGAGTCATTGCTGTTGCCTTTGCGGGCCATGCCGACAATGCCGCGTTTGAACGGCACCTGGGAGAACTCCGCCTTCAGGTCAGGGTATTTCGAACCGCCGGTGCCGTTGCCGTTCTGGCCATCGCCGGTCTGCGCCATGAACCCCGCGATGACCCGATGGAACGGCACATTGTCATAGAACTTGTCGCGGGCGAGCTGCTTCAGACGCGCGGCATGCTGCGGCGCGATGTCGTTGCGCAGCTTGACCACGATGCGGCCCTGGGTCGTGTCGATCACCAAGGAGTTCTGCGGATCGGCGCCGGCCGGCAGCCCCTGGGCGGCGGCGGGGGCGACCGGCGACAGCGTAAAGCCTGCAAGCAAGGAACAGACGGCGATCAAGCGTAACATGAGAGATTCCTCTTAGGTTCGTGTGTTCATCTTAAATCTGATCTTGAGCCGGTCCGCCACAGCGGCCGGCACGAAGGCCGATACATCGCCGCCCATGCCGGCAATCTGGCGCACCAAAGTGGCGCTGATGGGACGCACCGGCGGAGACGCCGGCAGGAACACCGTCTGCACCTCCGGCGCCATGGCGGCGTTCATCCCGGCGAGCTGCATCTCGTAATCGAGGTCGGTGCCGTCGCGCAAGCCGCGGACCATGATGGTGGCGCCGACCCGCCGCGCGGCCGCAACCGCCAGGTCACCGAAGGTGATGCAGGCAAATTCGCAACCCGCCTCGCGAACCACGGCGCCGCAGGTCTCCTCAAGCATCGCGATGCGATCGTCGGCCGAAAACAGCGGCGCCTTGCCGGGATGGACCCCGATCGCGATCACCAGCCGGCCGGCGAGCCACGCGGCATGGCGCACCACGTCGACGTGGCCGTTGGTTACCGGATCGAACGAGCCTGGATAAAGGGCAATCGGTTGCATCGGCACGGTCTAGCCCGCGCTTCCGCCGCCCGCAAGCCGGTGCCGGCCCGCCTTCACGGCGCAAGCAAACTCGCGCAATGCCCCGGTTGCGCCGGCATTGCGGCGATCTGGCCTCCGACCGGAATGCATTGGCTCGGTGGCAGCGCGGCTGCGAGTTCGACCTTGGCGACTAGCAAATCGAAGGCCTTTTGCGCATGGGGCTCGATGAACTGCAGCTGCGGGAACGTGGTTGCGAAGGTTTCGATGTGGTTGCCGTTCTGCACTTCATAGAGCCGATAGTCCGGCGCGCGTTCGTCAGAGGGACGATCCGACGCCTCGCGCTCGCGATGCAACGCGACCTTGCGGGCATAGGCGCGGGCATGGACGTCGATCGGTAGGAGGCCATCCATGGTACCGGCCACCGTGATGAGCGGTCGCTTGATCCGTCCGGTGGTGGCGAACGCCGCAACATTCGCACCAACGTCGGATGCCGACAGGCGGTCGACATAGATATAGGTGCCGGTGCCGGAAACGTAGGTGTTATAGGCGGGGTCGAGGCGCTTCTGCCACTGGCACTGCGTGACTTCCCAGAATTGGGTCCAATAAAGCCCCCACAAGGACGTGGTGGCGCCGCCTGAGGTGACGGTCAGATCGGGTGGATAGCCGGCGGCGTGAATGTTCTTGGCCGCAGTGCTGCCGTCGTCGAATCCGGACGCGACATAGTCCGGATAGTTGAGGATCGCAGGCGGCAGGGTGCTGAGAATATTGGGGGCGACGGGATCGACGAAAGTGCCTTCCCAATCGACGCCGCCGTCGAACAGCTCCGGCGCCGTCTCCACGGCGCGGCGCACCTGGTAACCGCCGTTCGAAGTGCCGACCGCATAAGTGCGCGCGGGACGCCGGCCGTAGCGAAATTCGAGCGTCGAGCGGCCGATCTCGGTCGCCGCCAGCATGACCTCATTCCAGCGCGTGAACACCGCCGCAGGGTCGTTGTCATAGAAATGGACGAAAACTCCCGACCCGGGGCCGGGGTTGAGCCGGCACCCCAATGGATCGGTTGCGGTCGACAAGGTCAGATTGTAGATGCCCTTGTTCTGCGAAACATAGGCATAGCCTTTTTGCACAACGTAGTCGCTCCAGGCAAAATCGCCGTTGAATTCGCTGCGCGTGCCAGATGCGCCGGCCACCACTAATTTGCCGTTCCAGTCATCCGGAAGGCGGATCAGGATTCGCGCTTCGCCCAGAGGATCATTTGCGATGCGGGCTTGAAGCTGGACGCCCCGCACCGCCTTGGTGATGGGCGTGCGAAAACCGGCCGGGGGCGTGATCACGTCGCGATCAGTCTGCGGCGTGAATGCAAACGGTGGCAATCCGGGCAGGGAGTTATTGGGCGGCGTGGTTGCCGGATTGGCGGTGGTGAGATCTGCGCTCTCAAAGCAGGTTGCGTCGGCGATCCTGCTTTTGAGCCGGTCCAGCAAGCGATCGCATCGCGTGGCGGCGGAGCCGGGTATGTTGCCGGAGGCGAAGACCGTCAGGACGGCGATGTTCAACAGGAACACACGCGAACGATACATGCAGGTCCCTCAACGTTATGGTCGCAAGACGCGGCGGACGGATTGGATGGCGCCAGACTATACCAGCAGCCGATAACAACAGTCGATCGGCCGCGTGAAGGCTGAAGGTTCCGACAGCGCGCCACCCCCCACCCTACCCTCCCCCGCATGCGGGGGAGGGTAGGGTGGGGGCGCGCTCGCGGCTCCTATAGACCGTCGGACTCATGCCGAACACGTCCCGGAACCGGCCGTTGAAGGTCGAGAGGTCGCCGAAGCCGGTCTCAAACGCGGTCGCCGACACCGGCTCGGATGAGGTCGCCAAGCGCACGGCCGCCCTGCGCATCCGCACGCTCAGAACGAACTGGTAGGGCGTCATGCCGACAATGTGCCGGAACGTGCGAAGGAAGTGATACTTGCTCATGATCGCCACGCCGGCGAGGGTGTCGAGATCAAGGGCATCTGCGGCGTGCAGCTCGATGTAGCGCAGGGCATCGCCGACCCGTCGCGCATCGCGGGCGGACACGCAAACCGGCAGCGGCGTCGTGCCGGATACTGCGCCGATCACCGCTTCCATGAAGCGGGGCGCGGATTCGTCCATCTCGAGGCGCTCCGCAAGCGCCGTCCGCGCCTCGATCCGCGCCAGCCAAGGCAGCAGCTTCGGCGTGACCGGCAACATGGGAGCAGGGAACTTGAACCGGCCCGAGCCGGCGATGCTCGCGGCTACTTCGGCAAAATATACAGGCGAGAAATGGAACGCGACGCAGCGATCGCCGGTACTGTGATCGTGGCCGCACTCGTAGCACGTGGCGGAGTTGCCGAACAGGAAGGCGCCGGGGTGCATCACTGCCGTACCGGTATCTGCCCGGTAGGTGAATGTCCCCTCGATCACGGCCGCGATCGAGAACTCCTCGCGTCGCTCCTCGAAGGGGCGATCATCCGGACCTGCGGTGCAGAGGTACTCGCCAATGCTCCACCCCTGCCCTTGAAGCAGAGGACGGGCGACCAGAGCGCTGGCGGTGCTGTCGTTTCGTCGCATGGCGCGAAGTTAGCAATTTTCCCCAAGCCCGGAAACCGGACCGCACCGCATATGGGGGCACCAGCGAAGGAGGGCAACATGATCGATCACGTATCCATCGGCGTCCGCGACATTGCGAAAGCCCAGGCATTCTACGACGCTGCGCTCAAGCCGATCGGCTACTCTTGTCTGAGTTCGTCTGAGGGCTCGCTCGGCTACGGCAAGGAACAGGTTGCATTCTGGATCAGTGCCAGCCCAAGTCCGGTTCCGTCCGATCCGCAATCCGGGCTGCATTTTTGCTTCACGGCCCAGACGCGGAAAAGCGTCGATGCCTTTCATCAGGCCGCGATCCGTCACGGTGGCCGCGACAACGGCAAACCAGGGCTGCGCGCCGACTACGGCGCGAACTACTATGCGGCCTTCGTTGTCGATCCCGACGGCTATCGGATCGAGGCCTATTGCGACAAGGCCGCCTGATCACTTGGAACAGTTCCTGTCCACAGAAACGGGGGAGCGCAAAATGGCATCGATACGCAAGGAAATCCTCACTAAAGCACGGCCGGACGACGTCTGGGATGCGTTGCGCGACATTGGCGCTCTCGACACCCGGTTGGTGCCCGGATTCACGCATCGGCGCAGGTCTTCTCCGATGCGAAAGGACTGACCAAAGTGGTTTGGATCGCCGATCTTCTCCCGAACGAAGCCGCAGGCGCCGTCGGCGCCATGATGGAACAAGGCATGGCGGTCATGAAGCAGACGTTGGATCGTCTTGCGGCCGAGGCAACCGAGGCAAAGGCCAGTGATAAGCCCCCTGCTTGATCAGACGGATTCAACGCGCTACGTATGCAGCATGCAGATAGACCTCACTCCCGAGCAGCAAGATTTTGTCCGACGGGCCATCGAGAGCGGCTGGTTTGAGCGCGCCGAAGATGCCGTCCAGGCAGCAATGACGCTCTGGGTCGATCGAGAACGTCGCCGCACGGAGATTCTCGCCGCCGTCGATATTGCAAGAGCCTCGATTTGCCGCGGCGAAAGCATCGAAATCACTCGGGAATCCATGTGCGCGTTGGCCGAGGAGGTCAAAATCAACGCCGTCTTACCGCGAGAAAGCGGCCGTGAAATAACTCCGACCTCATCCTGAGGAGCGCGCTTGCGCGCGTCTCGAAGGATGCAGCAGGCACGGCCGGGCACGTGGCCATCCTTCGAGACGCGCCGCCAAAAGGCGGCGCTCCTCAGGATGAGGTCGGAGTTAGTGGCGGCCTTTTTTGTTTTTCGGCTTCGCGACCTACCTACGGTAAGGCCGATCGTTTCGACATCCGCAGCTGCCCCAAAATGCCGCTTCAGTCATCACGATTGCGCACCTTCGCATTGTCGGTGGTTTTCTACATCGCCGGGTTTGCGGTCCTGTCATGGCCGTGGCTCTCGGGCGCGGTCACGATCCCGTGGGATGCCAAGGCCCAGTTCCAGCCCGAGCTGCAATTCCTCGCATCTTCGCTCGCCCGCGGCGAACAGCCGTTCTGGACCCCAAACCTGTTTGCCGGCTGGCCGCAGATCGCCGATCCGCAATCGCTGATCTTCTCGCCGCTGCATTTCGCCCTTGCGGCGTTCGACCCGACGCCAAGCTTTCGCGCAGTCGATTTTGTCACCTTCGCGTATCTGTTTGCCGGCGGCCTCGGGCTCATGCTGTTCTTCCGCGACCGCGGCTGGCATCCCGTCGGCGCTGCGACGGCCGCATTGATTTTCGCGTTCGGCGGCTCAGCGTCATCGCGCCTGCAGCACACTGGCGAGATCATCAGCCTCTCCTATGTGCCGATCACCTTGTGGCTGTTGGCCCGCACGCTCGACCGCGCATCATGGCGGATCGGCCTTGCGGCCGGCGTCATCATCGCCCTCCTGATTATCGGACGCGACCAGGTGGCGCTTATCGGGCTTTACGTGCTCGCCCTTTTCGTCCTCGCCTGGTGGCTCGATGGCAAAGGGCGGCTGGCGCGCATCAGGAGCACCGTGCTTCCGCTCACCGCTTGCGCCGCGACCGTCGCCGTCATCGCCGTCGTCCCGGTGGTGCTCGCTGCGCTGCTTGCAGCCGCCAGCAATCGCCCAACGGTTGGCCTGGAGGCCGCTGGGCGCGGCTCGCTACATCCTGCCCTGCTGCTCATGCTGGTCGTTTCCGACCTGTTCGGCGCCGCCGATCCCAACGTCGTTTTCTGGGGTCCGCCCAGTCCCGGCTGGCGCGAGAAGATGACGCCCACCGGACTTTTTCTCGCGCAGAATGTCGGCGAAATCTATTGTGGTATTCTCGCCATGATCCTCCTTTTCGGCACCGGGCTTGCGCGCGGCCTGTTATGGACGCGCGAAATCCGCTTCTTTGCGGTGATGCTCGCGGTCGTGCTGCTCTATGCGCTCGGCTGGTACACGCCGGCCTTCCGTCTCATGTACGAGCTGCTGCCGGGCGTCGACCTGTTCCGCCGTCCTGCCGATGCGACCTTCATCATCGGCCTGCTGCTCGCCATCAATACGGGTTACCTGGTCCACCGTCTGCTTGCCGGCACGGCGCCGGCGCCGCGCTGGTGGGTCGCCGTCGAATCCGCATTGGTGGCCATACCTATCGCCATTGCGGTTGCCGTCGCCCGTGAAGCCGGCAAGCTCGATCTGGCCGCGTTGCCGGTCGCGACCGGCGTCGTGTTCGCGGCCGGCGGGATCGCGCTTGTCGAAGTGATGCGCCGCTTTGCGGCGGCGCGTCCTGCCGCGACAGCCATTCTGCTCTGCGGCTTCACCGTCTTCGACCTTGCCTGGAACAATGCGCCGAACGAATCGACCGGCCTGCCGCCGTCGCTCTACGAAGCGCTGCGGCCGGATGGCAGCGACGAAACGGTGTTGCTCCTCAAGGCAAAGCTTGCCGAGGCCTCCGGCGCCGACCGCCGCGACCGCGTCGAGCTGATCGGCATCGCCTATCACTGGCCCGACGTCGCACTCGCTCAAGGGTTCGACCACCTGTTCGGGCACAACCCGCTCCGCCTCCACGACTTTGCGCTTGCGACCGGCGTCGGCGATACCGTGGCGACGCCGCAGCAGCGCGCCTTCGCGCCGCTGTTCCCGTCCTACCGCTCCACCATGGCCGATCTGTGCGGCGTGCGCTTCATCGCGAGCGGCGTCCCGGTCGAACAGATCGATACCTCGCTTCACGCCGGCGACCTCAAGTTTGTTGCCCGCACCAAGGACGCCTATGTGTACGAAAATCCGCGGGCCCTGCCCCGGGTGATGGTCGTGCCGGACTATCAAATCGCCGATTTCGACGACCTCCTCCGCAATGGCTGGCCCGATATCGATCCGCGCCGCACCGTGCTGCTGGAGCAACCGCCCCTGGTGCCGCCGCGCGCGGCGGATTCGAGAGCCGTTGCCGGCAGCGCCCGCATCGACCGCTATGGGAACACCGAGATCGACATCGAGGCGGACGCGCCGGATGGCGGCTTCCTCGTCCTCAACGATGTCTGGCATCCCTGGTGGCGCGCCGAAGTGGACGGCCGCGCGATCGACATTCTCAAGGCCAACGTGCTGTTCCGGGCTGTGCCGGTCGGGCCGGGGAGACATCGCGTGCACTTCGCGTTCGCGCCGCTGCAGGGTGCGTGGGAGGAGTTGAAGGAGAAGGTTGCCGGGGCGGCGGAGGCGAGGTAGCACGGTCGTGTGGGATGGATTGGTCGTCAGCGAAACCCATCATAGGACTTTCCCACGGCAACATCGCCGATGGGTTTCGCTGACGCTCAACCCATCCTACGAGCTCAACCCCCTCCTACGTGCTGCGCACGACTGCCGGCAACGCGGCTTGGGCTCACTCCACCGAAAGGTTGGCGGCCTTCACGACCTTAGCCCATTTCGCGGTGTCCTCGGCGACGAACTTGCCGAATTCGGCCGGAGACATGGGCATTGGGATGCCGCCCAACTCCGCGAGCTTCGCCTGCATTTTCGGATTGGCAAGAGCGGCCGTGACCGACTTGTTCAAGATTTCGACGACGTCAGCCGGCGTGCCCTTCGGCGCCGAGATGCCATACCAAGGGGCGGCCTCGTAGCCTGGAACCGTTTCACCGATGGCTGGAATATCGGGCAAGGCGGGCCACCGCTTCGCCACCGTAACGCCGAGTGCACGCAACTGGCCGCCGCGGACGAATTCGATCGCCCCCGGCAGGTTGTCGAACAGCACGTGGACCTTCGCGGTCATGAGGTCCGGATAGGCGGGCGCCGCGCCACGATACGGCACGTGAATGATGTCAATGCCGGTCGCCAACTTGAACAGCTCACCCGACATGTGCACGGACGTGCCGTTGCCAGAGGACGCAAAGCTCAGCTCGCCGGGCTTTGCCTTGGCAAGTGCGATGAAATCCGCCACCGTTTTGACCGGCAGCGAGGGCGGCACCACCATGATATTGGTGAGCAGCATGATGCCGGCGACCGGCGTGGTGTCGCGGATGAAATCGAACGGCAGCTTCTTGTAAAGTGACGTGCTGATGGAGTTGTTGGCCCCGTCGAACAAGATGGTGTAGCCGTCCGGCGGCGAATTGATCATGGCCGCCGCGCCGATGTTGCCGCCGGATCCGGAGCGGTTCTCGACGATGACCTGCTGGCCGAGATCGCTTGACAACCAGTCGGCCATGACGCGGGCCGTGATATCGACGGCGCCGCCCGCCGGGAATCCGGCGATGAAATGGATCGGCCGGGTGGGATATTTCTCGGCCGCGATCCCGACATGCGGCGTGAGCAGGGCTGCGGCGGCAATGCTCATAGCGCCAAGGCCGGGCATGAGGAAAGATCGCGCGGCGTGCATGCGTTCCCCCAAGGGCTTCAGGACGATCGTTAGTCCACTCGCCCAGATTAACAGCTTGCCGGCCGCCGCGATACGCCCGTAGCGATGGTCTTGCAGGCTTACGATCGTCCGCGCCGTGACACAGGTTGTGGATTAGGCAATGGATTTGCTCGTCAACGTGGATGTCGATGACCTGTCGAAGGGGATTGCATTCTACCAGCGGGCGATTGGCTTGCAGATCGGGCGGCGGTTCGGCTCATTCGCCGTGGAAATGCATGGCGCCTCGTCAGCCATCTACCTGTTGCGCAAGCCTGAGGGAACGAGGCCATCGGCAGAAGCGGACGATGTGCGCCGCTACCGTCGGCACTGGACCCCGATCCATCTCGACTTTGTGGTTCCTGATATTGTCGCCGCGGTCAATCGGGCAATTGATGCAGGCGCCACCATGGAGGGCGAGATTCGAACGCATAACTGGGGTCGCATAGCGCAGATGGCCGATCCCTTCGGTCACGGCATCTGCTTTATCGAATTCCTCGGCCGCGGCTATGACGAAATCGCCGACCAGGCGTGAAATGGGTGGGCAACGCGCCCTCCTGCGGCCTCGCGAATACGCTCAGCATCGCGGGCGCGTTGCCCACGCGGTCCGGCCTCTCCGACAAGCGCCAGATGCCCGGTCTGACCGCGTGGGCTGCGCTCATCGTTCGGTAATTTCGTCAATTCCGTGGACCACGATCCGTGCTGCTCCTGCCCTGTTATCGCCGCGATCGGGCGTCAAAAAGCCCGGTGCCATCTTGGCGCGCCACCACCACAACGCGAGAACGATCGCCGCATGCAGCCTGATCGCACTGCCGTTTCGCGTCGCACCGCGCTGCGCGGCCTCGCATCGGCCGCGACGGCGCTTGCGGTCGGGGGCTGCGCCGGCGTGGCGGTGAATGGGCCGCGCTTCGGCGCCTCGGAGCTCGCGACCCGTCCGACGCTCCTGGTGGCCACCACGCGCAAATCGGTCGCCGGAGCGCGCGCCAAGCCGTGGTTCGGAACCGAGCGGTCGCGCACGATTACGCTTGCACGCGCCGCGATGACGCCGCCCGATGACGGCCGGTTCTCGCTTTCCGCGGTCGGTCTTTCCGATTGGGGCATCGCCGCGATCGAGCCGGTACCGCAGATCGACGAATTGCTCGGCCAGGGGACCAGCGGACGGAACCTGCTCGTCTACGTTCACGGTTTCAACCAGACCTTCGAGGCGGCCGCGCTCGACGCTGCGCGTTTATCCGACGCCATCAAGTTTGGCGGCGACACCCTGGTGTTTTCCTGGCCGTCGCGGGCGAGGCTCCTTGACTACAATTACGATCGCGAAAGCGCCATGTGGTCGCGCGACGCCCTCGACCAGGTGCTCGAAGACTTGCTGGCGAGCCCGACCGTCGGCCGCGTCAATATCGTGGCGCATAGCGTCGGCACCATGCTGACCATGGAGGCGTTGCGGCAACTCCATGCCAAGCTCGGCGACTACGCGGCCGACCGCATCGGCGCGGTGGTGTTTGCCTCGCCGGACATCGACATGGATGTGTTCACCGCATCGGTGCAGCGGATCGGCCCGCTCGCCCCAAAGATTACGATCATCACGGCAACGGACGACCGCGCGCTCGCGGTGTCGCGGTGGGTGAACGGCAGCACCACCCGCGTCGGCGCGGCCGAGAAGGCGCAGCTCGAGAAGCTCGGGCTGCGGGTGATCGACGCCTCGGCCCAAGGCTGGGGCATCCTGAACCACGATCTCTTCCTGTCGAACGCCGGCGTTCGACAGGCGATTCGCGATGCGGTCGGCGGCTTTCCGCGGTTCGGGGCGCTTGCGCCGGCGGGAATCGAGCTGGGCGGAAACTTGCCGCCGCCAGAAGGGGCGCAGGCGTCGCCGCGGGTGGATTCGAATTAGCTGACCGCTACGCTTTGCCCAATGGCGACATCAGCTCATAAACCCGCAATGAGTTTGTCGTAGTCCGCATGCGAGCCGATCCAGAACCACGTCAAAGTGTCCTCCCCGAGTTCGACATCGCGGTATCCAAGCGCGCGCCAGTGAATGCCGACGCGGACCGAGAAGACGGCGTGCTTCGCGCTCACGCATTTGAATTGCAAACTGCGATGGCTCGGATCGGCGCGCCATAGTGTGTAGGAACGAACAGCCTGCCGCTGCACCTCTTGGGGCAACGCCTCGTAATGCTTCCAAAAGTTCCTCGTTGTGCGGGAAATCACTTGACCGGGCGGCCGGAGGGATCATCAGAAATAACGTCGCCCCGCGCCACTTCGGCGCGAGCCGATCGCACAAGAGCGCCCAATTGATCCTGCGTCTTGGCGAAGCGCTCATCCCAGCCGCGTTCGGCCGCGATCTCATCCAGGATGAGCGCAGCGATGGCTTCCTGTTCGTCTTCCGGAAGACGTGCCACTTCCGCCAGGGCCTTTTCGAGCAAAGCATTCATATCGCGACGTTCCACTGCTCGGCCGTAAGTGCGCGCACCGCCTCCGCCGACCAATCGACTGGATCGACGTCGCCAAAGGGAGCAAGTGCCGCATTGTCCGCCGCAGAGTCGCGTCCCTTTGCGAGCGCTTCGGCCCGGGCCAACACAGCAGCGAGGCAATCAGGGTCAGCAGCCTTGAGCGGTACGAGCAGCCCAACTGTACGATCGCCGGCTTTCACCGCGGTCGGTCCCGGCAATGCTCTGATCGTTTCCACGGATAGCTTCTGCAAGTCTCCGATACTAATATGATCCATGGGACTCACTTACGCTCGCATGTAGAGCGAAACAAGCTCTTCGACGGTATTGCAAAAGCACTCTGTCGGAGGCGCTTTGCTTCCTACTCCACGTCCTCCACCTGCTGCGGCTCCGCCCCGAACGCCTTCTGCGCCAGCGCTGCCGCCATGAAGTCGTCAAGGTCGCCGTCGAGGACGGCGCCGGTGTTGGAGGTGCTCACCCCGGTGCGCAGGTCCTTCACCATCTGGTAGGGCTGCAGCACATAGGAGCGGATCTGGTGGCCCCAGCCGATATCCGTCTTGGCGGCCTGCTCCGCGACGGCCTGCGCTTCGCGCCGCTTGATCTCGCGCTCATAGAGCCGGGCCCGCAGCATCTTCCAGGCCTGGGCGCGGTTCTTGTGCTGGGAGCGCTCGGCCTGGCACACGACGGCAATGCCGGTCGGGATGTGGGTCAGGCGCACCGCCGACTCGGTCTTGTTGACGTGCTGGCCGCCGGCGCCGCCCGACCGCATGGTGTCGGTGCGCACGTCGGCCTCCTTGATGTCGATGACGATGCGGTCGTCGATCACCGGATAGACCGTAATGCTGGCAAAGGAGGTATGCCGGCGGGCGTTCGAGTCGAACGGCGAGATGCGCACCAGCCGGTGTACGCCGTCCTCGCTCTTGAGCCAGCCATAGGCGTTGTGGCCCTTCACCTGGATGGTGGCCGACTTGATGCCCGCTTCTTCGCCGGCCGTCTCTTCCAGATACTCGATCTTGTAGCCGTGCTGCTCGGCCCATCGGGTGTACATGCGCAGCAGCATGTTGGCCCAGTCCTGGCTCTCGGTGCCGCCGGCGCCGGCATGGACTTCCACGAACGTATCGAAGCCGTCGGCCTCCCCGGACAAGAGCGCCTCCAGCTCGCGGCGCGCCACCTCGCCCTTGAGCCGCTTGAGGGCCGCTTCGGCCTCGCCGACAACGCCGGCGTCGTTCTCGGCCTCGCCGAGCTCGATCAGGCCGACGTTGTCCTCGACCTCGCGCTCGATGCGGCCAAGCGCTGAGAGCTGCTCCTCAAGCGAGGTGCGCTCCTGCATCAGCCGGCTGGCGCGCTGTGGATCGTTCCACAGATTGGGATCTTCGGCGAGGTGGTTCAGCTCGGCGAGGCGGGCGCGCGCCTTGTCGAAGTCAAAGATGCCTCCTCAGCAGCCCCAGGGACTGCTTGATTTCGCCCACAACGGTCGCAATTTCCGCGCGCATGATCTCACCGGCTCAAGAGAGGAGTCGAGTGCCGCATGTAGCGATCCCGCAGGCATTGCGCAAGCGCGTAGCGTTCAATACAACCCGCCGCGGCGCACCGCACCATCCGCCTCCGGGCTGACGCCCGTGGTCTCGGCACCGCCCATGGCCGCGACCGCGTTGTTTTCGGGCGGAGCGGTTCCCGGCTTGAAGGCTTCCAGGATGACGCCCGTGGTTCCCGGCCCGGCGCGCTGGCCGGTCTTGACGTCGACGCGGATCAGCTTGATGCCGGGCGGCACGCGGAACGGCATTGCAGGCTTGTCGGCCAGCGCCGCCTTGAAGAAATCCTTGGCGATCGGTGCCGAGAGGTGGCCGCCGGTGGCGTCGCGGCCGAGATGGCGCGGCTTGTCGTAGCCCATGTAAACACCGACCACGAGATCGGGCGTGAAGCCGATGAACCACGCGTCCTTTTCGTCGTTGGTGGTGCCGGTCTTGCCGGCAATCGGCTTCTTGACCTCGTTCAACACAGCCGCAGTGCCGCGCTGGATCACACCTTCCATGATCGAGGTGATCTGATAAGTGGTCATCGGATCGAGCACTTGCTCGCGCCGATCGATCAGGCCGGGCTCGGGCTGGTTCTCCCATTTCTTCGCATCGCAACCGCGGCATTCGCGCTGATCGTGCTTGTAGACAGTGCGGCCATAGCGATCCTGGATGCGGTCGATCATGGTCGCGGTCACCCGCCGGCCGCCATTGGCGATCATCGCATAGGCGGTGACCATCCGCAGCACGGTCGTTTCTCCCGCGCCCAGCGAATAGGACAGATAGTTCGGCAGGTTGTCGTAGATACCGAAGCGCTTGGCGTATTCGCCGATCAGCGGCATGCCGATATCCTGCGCCAGACGCACCGTCATCAGATTGCGTGATTTCTCGATGCCGAAGCGCAGTGTCGATGGACCGGCATATTTTTCCTTTGCGTAGTTTTCGGGCCGCCACACGCCCACGCCGGGGCCCTGGTCGATCTCGATCGGCGCATCGACCACGATCGAGGACGGCGTGTAGCCGTTGTCGAGGGCAGCGGAATACACAAACGGCTTGAACGAGGAGCCCGGCTGCCGCATCGCCTGGGTGGCGCGGTCGAACTGGCTCTGATCGAACGAGAAGCCGCCGACCAGCGCCAGCACGCGTCCGGTCAACGGATCCATCACCACCATACCGCCGGAAACCTCGGGGATCTGGCGCAGCTTGTATTGGCCGCTGTCCTTGCTCAGAGGCTCCACGTAAATGACGTCGCCGGGCGCCAGCACCCCGCTGACTTTCAGGGGATTCTTTGCGCTCGACGCGCGCGCCCACTTGACGCCTTCGAGCGGAATATTGCCGATCTGGCGGTCGCGCCCGACCGCACCACCCGGCTCGCGCGCCGGCTGGAAGCCGATGCGCGCCGACTGTTCGTTGGTCTCCAGTACGACCGCAAGGCGCCAGGGGGCGACATCGTTGAAGGCGCGCACGTCGGCAAGCTTCACGCCCCAGTCGCCGCTGACGTCGATCTTCTGGCTGCCGCTGCGGAAGCCCTGCGCCTCGTCGTAGTGGATGAGCCCGTCGGTCAGCGCCTTGTGGGCGATCACCTGCATCTTGGGATCGAGCGTGGTGCGCACCGACAGGCCGCCCTCATAAAGTCCCTTCTCGCCGTATTTCTCATAGATTTCACGGCGCACATCCTCGGCAAAGAAATCCGCCGCAATGATGTGGGATCCGCTCGCGCGGCGCTGGGCGACGGTGAGGGGCTCTTTCCTCGCCTTTTCGCCCGCCTGAGCCGTCACGTAGCCGTTCTCAACCATGCGGTCGATGACGTAATTTCGCCGCTCGGTGGCGCGCTCGCGCTGGCGGAACGGGTGCAGCACGCCCGGCGCCTTCGGCAATGCCGCCAGATAGGCGGCCTCCGCCACGGTCAGCTCGTTAACCGGCTTGTCGAAATAAAGCAGCGCCGCGGCCGCAA
>WNFR01001952.1_pt1 | contig 24249 bp, 21 predicted proteins | sample 5400221 | NCBI WGS metagenome assembly WNFR01 (sample SAMN13153357, study PRJNA577476) | soil metagenome | isolation source: 40 cm soil under Madrone tree | place: USA:California | collected 2016-06-14 | reverse complement strand
ACCCCGGATCTTTTGCGGATTCCCGAGATGCTCGGTCTTGGGATAGTAGTTCTGATCATCTTTAGCGCTCTGCGCGGAAGAGTAACTTGGCGCACGCCCGAGACGTTGTTTGCCGCCTCGTTTGCACTCATGCCCTTCGTTGTTTTTAACCAGCAGGTTATTACTGGTCGTTCGTTGCAACCTTTTCACTACGAGGTTTTCATTGCCAACTACGCGGTCCTTCTGGGCGCCTTTTTGATTATTGTGACCATATGGCGCAGTCCGCAGGCTATGGAACTACCGGTGCGCACGCGAATCCTGGCCCGACTGCTATTTGTCGCAATCTTGTGGGGCCTAGTTGAGGTAGTGGCGCCCACAAAAGTGATTGTCCGAATTGGCCAATTCACAGATCGCGCTGTGGCAATTTGTCTTCGACTGGGCCAATTGGCAAAGACTGACAAGGCGCGCAGGTACACTACCGAAGGTCTGGATCTTCGGCCACTGGTGTTGGCGAGCGACGACAAAGTTGCCCTGATCTTACCTACGTTTGCGCCATACGCCTTACTCTGGGACTCGCATTTCGAGTTCCTGGACCTTCATCCGAATGAAAAGAGAGAGCGCTTCTACAAGTATCTTTACTATACTGGAATCGACGAAAGGATGTTTGGGAAGGAACTGGGCCAACCCATGAGCACTCTTGCTGCAGCAGCCTTCGGCCACGAGCGCGTGATACCTGACCAGTCTGTTCTCGCTAAGCCAATCACCGGTGAGGAAATCGCGAAGGAGGTCGCCGGCTATCAGGCATATGCTTCTGCTTTCACACGTGAGAACGCCGCTCAACACCTTCTCTCCTACGTTATTGTCCCCGCGGACGGCAGTATAAACTTGTCCAACCTCGACCGGTGGTATGAACGCGACAAAGGCGACGTGGTTGGCGACCACATACTCTACCGGGTGCAGTTGCGACCTTAGAGGTCGCAGCTCTGTCATATGCAGCTAGTCAAAACCAAACAGTGGAAATTTGCAGTCTGGGGTGCACTTGCATTCACCTTGCTATCACTCTATCCCCAGTTTCTTATGTGGGGTGTCCGCGGGCGGAACTGGAACGGTAGTTATGCGGAACTACATGGCGACGAATGGGTCTATTCCGCTTATGTACAGGCCTTAATTGACGGCCGACCGCGCCGTAATGATTCCTATACTGGACGTGACGACCGGTCCGGGGCTCCCCAGCCTGAATCCCTTTTTTCCATTCAGTTTGTCCCCGCCTACCTGGTTGCCCTTCCAGCTCGGTTAGTCGGCGTGTCGTCGTCCACGGCGTTCATCGTCCTGGCGGTGCTCGCGCCTTTCTTGGCGTGTCTGGCTATTTTCTGGCTACTCTTTAATCTGACTCGAGATGGGAAACTGGCGGCTGCCGGATCTGTAATTATCCTGTGCTTTGGAGCACTCGCGGCAGGTCAAGGATTAATACATGTGCTGGTCTCGGGTGATCAGTACTCATTCCTTCCGTTCTTAAGGCGCTACGAACCTGCGGCGCCCTTTCCCCTCTTCTTTGTTTTCTGCACGTTCGTTTGGAAATCATTAAACGACGACCGCCGCCACTCTCTTGCCTGGGCGGCGGCTGCGGGTCTCGCTTTAGACGTTCTGATTTTTTCCTATTTCTTCCTGTGGACCGCTGCGTTTGCCTGGTTCGCTTGTCTGGCACTTCTTTGGTTTGCAGCCTATCCCGACAGACTACGCCACGACATCAAGTCATTCGTCGCGGTCTTTTTGCTGGGTGTGGCAGTGCTCGCCCCGTATGTCGTTTTGCTATCGCGCCGTTCGGCCACAATGGATGCCGGTCAGAAGTTGACGATTTCGCACGCGCCGGATCTTTTTCGCGTCCCGGAGCTGATCGGGTTCCTGACGATTGCCTTGATTGTCTTTGGCCACTTGCGCGGACGCATCAACTGGCGCACAACCGAGACCTTGTTTGCCGCCTCCTTCGCCCTGATGCCATTGGTTGTATTCAACCAGCAGGTCATTACTGGTCGCTCGCTCCAGCCTTTTCACTACGAGCAGTTTATCGCGAACTATGTGGCTTTGGTTGGTCTGGTAGTGGCGAGTGCAATTGTCTCGCGTGGGAAGAAAGGTGCACCGATTCGCTACCGCCTCGTTGGTTGGTTGGTCTTTGTCGCACTCTGGTGGGCGGGAATGGAAGTACTAGCGCCTACAAAGGTAATAAATAGAGACAACCAGTTCATAGATCGCGCGGCAGCGGTCTGCCAGCGACTCGGAAAACTGTCGAAAACTGACGAAAGAATTGCCCGGATCAATTTCGAGACAGATTCCTATCCTCTGGTGCTGGCTAGCGATAACAAAGTGGCGGTAATCTTGCCGACGTTTGCGCCCCACGCAGTATTGTGGGCGCCGCACTTCGACTTCCTAAACCTCCGACCCGGAGAAAGCAGAGAGCGCTTCTATGAGTATCTGTATTACACGGATGTAGATGGAACGAGGCTCGCGACGGAACTGCGCAAACCCATGAGTTCTTTTGCAGCCGCAGCCTTTGGCCATGAGCGCGTGATCCCTGATCTGTCTGTACAAGCCAAACCGATTACGGTTGAAGAGATCGCGACCCAAGTGGCGAAATATCAGTCCTATTACTCTTCCTTCACGCGCGCACAAGCAGTTCAGCACATTCTTTCGTATGTCATTGTGCCAGTGACGGGAGGTCCTAACCTATCGAATTTGGATCGTTGGTATCAGCGTGACAAAGGCGAGCAAGTCGGCGACTACATTCTGTATCGGGTCCAACTACGACCGTGATGTCCGATATGCTTCAGCTTGTCGTTTTCTAGCAATGAAGTCTTCCTGGATAGTCAGCGACAAGCTGAAGAAGCATATCGGACATTAAGACAATGGCTATTTGAGAAAATCGATCAGCGCGGCATTCACTTCATTCACTGCCTCGTTTTGCACCCAATGGCCGCTGTCAGGAATACGCACTTCGCTGTATGGGCCACTAACGTAATTCTCCACACCCCTGACAGTTCTGGGAATGATTGCGAAGTCCTGCTCGCCGAAAATGAACAACGTCGGTACCGAGACGCGTCTATCCCCTATCGGCCTTCTGTCACTACGATCGCGAAACATTATCCGACCAACATTCGCACGGTAGTAATTGATCGCAGCGGTTAGCGCTCCTGGCTGACGCATGGCCTGTTTGTAGGATTCGACGTCGCTGTCCGAAAAGGTGTTCCTTCTGAACACCGTCTCCCGAAATGTCCGATCAAGCCCGCTGAGATTCTTTCGGCGAATTAGCCACTCTGGGAGACCCGGAACCTGAAAGAAGAACATGTACCAGCTTCGAAGTAACTGTCGAAATGTAATGTTGGCGCGCCAAGCTGCTGCCGGAGGCACCTGCATCACGGCCAGCTTCGACACCCGTTCCGGATATTTTTGCGCGACAGCCCACGCTACACCGGCTCCCCAATCGTGACCGATGATCGCGGCCTTATCAGTGCCAAAGAACTTGATAAGCCCAAGGACGTCTTCCACTAACGCGTCAATTCGGTAGTCTTCAATTCGCGAAGGCTTATCGCTCAGATTGTAGCCACGCATGTCAGGAGCGATTACGTGATGTCGATCTGCGAGCGCCGGCAACTGATGTCGCCACGAGTACCAGAACTCAGGAAAGCCATGCAACAGGATAACTAGATTGTCATTATTACTGCCGCACTCAGCATAATGCAGCCGAATGCCGTCGAGTTGGGCGTAGCCATGGGTGATCGTCTCTTCACTGGGATTGGAAGATTCCCGCATCTCGATGGTGTGGGCGTCAATCCTTTCAACTCAGGTTAAATTCGCCTGCCTCGTTGTCAGGTATCTCAATCTCCATCCTCAATAACGCGGTGGAGAAAGTCTTCCCCTGTGCGTCAGTCATTAAAGACAACGTGCCGCCACCGCCAAGGCTTTCGTGCAAAAGAAAATTCAACGCTCCAAGATTCGGTAATTCAAATCTCTCAACTTCGCCTTTGCAGATGCCTTTAAAGTGTTGCTTAACGCGCTCGGCCGTTACCTCTCGAACAAGGAGGGGATAAAACTCTTCATGCAACGCTATCAAGCCAACATTGGCGGTATCACCCTTGTCACCTGAGCGCGCATGAGCAATCCTTGTCAGCTGAACTTTCACGCTTCAAGTACCTCAACTACCGGTGTGATCTCTTCTTTCGGAATCAGCGCGGGCCAATAGGCTACTATCTCTTCAACCTTCGGTCGTCCGCCGGCAAAACCCGTCACCGCCGGAGGTCCTGTTAGGATCAGCGGAGCAATCTCTTTTGTAAATCGCTCGACCGCAGTTCGGTTCTCACCGCGCACGCCGACACGCAATTGTACTTCAGGCAGATCACTCCGCGGCTCTCCGGCCAGCGGACCATGCGTGGCGTTGACGCCGACAAACTCCGTCAAGACCTGGTCAAAGTGCAGTCCCAGCCGATCGAGACGCATTCGCAGTATCCTGTCAGCTGCCTTCGCCTTCTGGTAAGCATCAGGCCAGGCGTAGACAAGGGTGCCAACCGCCTTAAATCCGGCTGAATAACTGATTGAGACTTTGAGAAACTTCGTTGACGGGCGGCCCTCGATTCCATAGACCCGGACGCGATCACGGCCCTCGTATTCAAGATGGACGGTAGTAAAATCCGCAACACAATCCGGGGTAATGTATTCGCGTGGATCACCCATCTCATAAACAAGCTGTTCCTTAATAGATGGAATAATCACCCAGCCACCGGTGCGTTCATGTTTTGTAATGACAAAGGTTCCATCGGGTGATGCTTCGACAATTGGGAAACCTACATCGGCGAGATTAGGAACACTGCTCCATTCATACTGGCAATTGCCGCCCGAAGCCTGCGCACCGCATTCGATGATGTGTCCCGCAATGGTGCCGGCGGAAAGCCGGTGCCAATCGTCGGCCGCCCAGCCAAACTCATGAATCATTGGAGCAAGTGTGAGACCGGTGTCCGTGGCCCTGCCAGTTATTACGATTTGCGCCCCTCGATTCAGAGCTTCAACCATAGGCCAGGCGCCGAGATAAGCATTCGCGCTCTGAATGCGGTCGCGAACAGTTGAGACCGGCTCACCAGTGTCCATGTTGCGCAACTCGATCCCACGCGCCAGAAACTCGTCCAGCCGCGACATAATGTCATCGCCGGTAACTATGCCGATGCGAACCTTGCCTGCAAAACCAAGCTCTCGAGCTATCTCGCGAACCGCATCAGCGCAGCCCTGCACGTTCACGCCGCCTGCATTAGCAGTAACTCGGATATTGCGCTCAATGCATGTGGGCAATATGCGACGCATCAATGGCACAAAATCTTTCGCATAGCCAGCACTTGGGTCGCGAGCTTTCTGTTTCTGCATTATCGACATCGTAACTTCTGCCAGGTAATCAAGCATCAGATAGTCAATCGGTCCGCCTTCCACTTGACGTACCGGCGCCTCGGGAAGATCGCCCCAAAAGCCCTGCCCTGCCGCAATGCGAATCTTTTGCTTCATTTGATGGCAAACACCTTCATTAGTGGACTTGGTCCATATGTAAAGTTATCTCCTTGAGGTGCTTCGGACTTTAGTCTGTTTGTCGGGAAACATGCAAATGCGGGCGATGTACCTTTCAGAATACATCGCCCACACATCAATAGCCTACAACCGTATTACGATCAAGAAACCAACCCGGCAACTCCAAAGGAGCTTCTGGGCTCTCTTTCAAACAAGCCTCAAGTCATCCTCGACTGGGAGTTGGGCTCGGAGTAGGAGTTGGGCTCGGAGTAGGAGTTGGGCTCGGGCTTGGAGCCGGACTCCCGCTCGGAGCTGGACTCGGGGGCGGCGTCGGACTCGGTAAAGGGCTTTCACTAGGAGTCGGAACCGGTGCCGGGCTTTCACTCGGTATCGGGCTCGGAACCGTAGTCGGACTCGGCGCTGTAGTCGGATTCACGGTTGTGTTAACAGTAGAGGGCCTCACATTCCCGCGCCGCGTTCTTCCGCGAGCTGGAGTTCGCGGCGTTATCACATCGGCAGGGGTTGGACCAGCCTCAGCAGGACTGGTTACCTCTGTACCAGTAGCCGCCGGCACCGGTTGTGGCGAGCGCGGACTTCGCCGCTTGCTCGCAACTGTTCGCGATGGCATGAACGAACACGTATGCGTCGAACCAGCAACCGGCATTAGTGTGAGGCGGTCACCGCTCTTCCGTGCTCGCAGCGAGATTATTTGTGGCGTAGTAGCCGGCGTGCCTGCCGTCGGAGTCGCGGTGTCTCCTGTCTGAAGTGCCACCGCTGTGTAACCACGTGTAGTGGAAGCAACAATGCGCCCTGTCTTCCCGTCTGCTGTCGTAAATTGGTTTCCATTTATCGTGAGCGTCGTGTCGCCAGTTAAGCCGACGTCGTCACAATTGAAGGTACCGGTGTAAGTGCCCGAAAGATCGGTCTGCTCAGTCTGGGCCGTTGCTGTCGCAGTCGTATCGGTCGCCTTTGGTGTCTGTCGAGCGCGTTTCCTTTTCGTTGTTGTCCTCGGTGTTGTCGCTTCAGTCTGCATAGCAGGCGTCGCTTCGACCGCGTTTGGCGTTGATGGATCCTGCGCCACTACGGTCGCAGCCGCCGCTTTGTTATTCGACTTAGCACCACCACGCCTGCTGGCGCGAGTGCTCATTGTGTTGCTCTTCTGCGTATTTGAGTTTGCGTTTTGGCTCGCCGGATCCTGGGCCTTAACGAGTAGGTTGAAAGTCGCGAAAACTACCGCAAAAGCCACCGTTATTAGAATCTTTTTGCCCATGAATCATCTCCTCCCTATACGTCTGGTGCGCAACTCAGCATGGCGCTTGCGCTTGTCGATTCCAATGTTTGGGGGGCATTCACAAGCAGGCGGGAACGGTATCCTTGTATCACTCCAACGGCCAGGATCTCAACCGAATGTGGAAAACGCGAGGAGAATGTAGCAGAAATGTGTCAGACTAGGTTCTGGGGGAGTACAAACTGTCCGACGTGGGGACCCTGATAGTTCAGACTTGTCCTTAGCGAAAGTTCTAACGCATCGCGAGTATCATCCGGCGCGATCACCGCGTCAACAAATCCGCGAGCTGCTGCATATTTTGCATCGAGTTCCATATCGTAGGTTTCCCGCACCTTGTCCATCTCGGCGTTCAAGGTTTCATCGGGTGATTGCCCGCTCTTCTTGAGCTTCTCGATTTGACTCCCGAAAACTGCCTGCACTGCCGAATCGCCCTCCATCACACCCATGCGCCCGGTGGGCCAGCTATAGATGAAGTCGGGATCGAATCCCTGTCCTGCCATGGCGTAATAACCAGCGCCGGAGGCATGATTCACCGTCAGCACTATTTTGGGTACGACCGCAGTTGCCATGGCTTCAACGAATTTCGCGCCCGCGCGAATGATGCCGGAATGTTCGGCCTCGGATCCGACCATGAAACCCGACACGTCTTGAATGAACAGCAATGGCGTTTGATGTCGCGCGCAAGTCTCAATGAAATACGCGACCTTCTCGGCCGACTCGGTATAGATAATGCCGCCAAACCTCGGCGGTCCACCACCGGGCTTCCGAACCATCCCACGATGGTTCGCGATTACTCCAACCTGAATACCGCGAACACGCGCATGTCCGGTTATCATCTCTCTTGCATAGTCCGCTTGAAACTCATCGAGATGACCGTCGTCGAGCAAGCACTCCAGTAACTGTCTAACGTCGTAGGGCTGCCGATGATCCTCCGGAATAATTCGGTAGAGATCCTCGACTGGTCGTTTGGGCTCGCGCGCGTGTTCAATCGAGATTGCGCATGCTGGCTTTGGAAGCTCTGAAACAAACCCGCGAATCTTGGCAATGCAAGCTTCGTCATCAGCGACTTTATAGTGGGCCACTCCTGACAACTCGTTATGGGCGCGAGCGCCACCAAGAGTTTCGTTGTCGATCGTTTGTCCTGTCGCTCCCTTTACGAGGTTCGCCCCACCGAGTCCCATGAACGACGTCCCTTCAACCATAATAATGATGTCAGACAAAGCGGGCAGATAGGCGCCGCCGGCAATACACGGACCCATCACTGCCGCTATCTGGGGCACCTTCAAATAACGCCGCATGATCGAGTTGTAGTAGAAGATTCTGGACGCGCCATACTGGCCCGGGAAGACGCCACCCTGATACGGTAGGTTGACGCCGGCTGAATCAACCAGGTAAATAATCGGGACACGCGATCGCATCGCGATCTCCTGGGCGCGCAGGATTTTCTTGATAGTTTCCGGCCACCACGACCCCGCCTTGACTGTGGCGTCGTTGGCTACTATTACGACTTCTCTGGCACCAACGCGGCCCACAACCGTAACCACTCCTGCGGCGGGGGCTCCTCCTTGGTATTGATCATAAGCGACTAATAATCCGATTTCCTGGGCGTAGGAGTTTTTATCAAGCAGTAGATCTATTCGCTCTCGAGCTGTGAGTTTGCCCTGAACGTGTTGTCGTTCAATTTTGTCAGGACCACCGCCGGCGCGGAGCTGCGCCTCGAGACGTCTGAGTTCGTCAGTCAATTCACGCAAACGTTCTGGGGACTTTTTCGAGGCCGGTCCGTTGTCAGACTTCTTCATGAGAAAATGAACAAGGCTCTTTGCTACCGCAGGATGTCATTTCGCAGCGACAAAGGAAATTAACATAACGAACGGTCTACTGCCACAATAGGCGCAGCAGATTCTTAGCATCCACCTGACTGGGAACGCCTTCAAGAATCGACACTCGTGAGCCGCGAAGCTGCAACACGACCGCGCCTTCCGACGTCTGCCAGACCTGGCGCTCCTGTCCTTTTACGGAAGTAGTCTCGCTAGCCCTGGAGCCGGCATAACGTCGCGAGGTACGTTTGGCATAGGCATCAAAGAATTCCTTTGCGTCGGTCTCCGTATCCCAAACAGTCATCTGCGCCACGCAAACATCGCCGGGAGTGGTTCCTTCGTAGATCTCATAACGATCGCCGGCCCACCCCGCGGCGGCGCGTTTCGACTCGGCCGGATCGTTTAGAAATTGATCCAGTATCAAGTAATAACTCCACTCACCGTTAACATCATAATCAATCCGCTTCCAACCCGATCCCAAGACGCTTCTCAAGTCAGGTAGAGTTACCTTCACCGGTGCTTCGTAAGAGAGGTACTTGTCGATATGCAGGATCTGTTCGCTCGATTGCGGCAACTTCGTAAAGGCCTGCGAGACCAAGGCCCACCCGCCGCGCCGGTAAAGCTGCGTGGTCCATTCCGAGCCCTGTTCGTAAGGAAACACCAGGGATTCACGAAGGGCCCGCGGCGCCTGCTTAAATTGGTCAGACGACATTCCTTCCGCACCAAGTGAACGGATGAATGCCAGGGCTACCAGCGGATTCTTAGCCATATAGAAGGTCATAGTTAAAGTAGCATCGCCTTCCACCAATGCGTGAATTGCAAGCTCGGCATCCGCATCTCCTTTGGGCCACTTCTCAAAACGTCGCAGGTTGAAATGCTGGTCTTGTAAGGCGTGGGTTAATTCGTGGGCCATGACCGGCTTTTGTCCCTCGAGCTCAATCCAGTCGGCCAGGTAAAACTGCTGCGCCTTAGGATCGTAGTACCCGGCCACTTGTTCGGTTAATAACTTAATTAGAAACGGCCGGTATTGGAAATCTGCTGGCGCGAGTCCGAATTTCTTCAGGGAAACCTCCGTGGCATGCATGTCTGCGGGCGTGCTCTCTTCGTCGAGATTCTTAATGATCATTCGCTCGATATCAGTGCGAGACTGTGCGCCACTTTTTACCGGCTTTAGTATCGGCAACTCCCGCAGTTCGCTGGTCTCTTTTAAGACAGCATCGGTAGTCGCAATAATCGCTGCGTTTCTTCCAGTGGCGGTTGCCACACTCGCGCCTTGAGGACCATCGGCGAAAGCGCGATTGTTTACCAACAAGTTGATGGTCAACAGACAAAAAAGACACAGTAGCGCCAGCACGCGACAATTTTGCTTTGACATCATTGGTCTTTCACTCTTATAGTCCGCTAAACGTTTCCAGCTAAGTCTTAATAGAAGTCTCATTCGTATCTCTTTTTCAGAGTTCGGAGGCATTCGTTCAGATGACAAGCCCCGCTCCTGTGGATGTCTTCAGTGTTTGGCACGAGACGCGGCTGCGTGTCCGTTACTCTGAAACGGACAAGATGGGCATCGTCTATTATGCCAACTATTTGGTCTGGTTCGAAATCGGCAGGACCGAATATTGTCGGGCACGCGGGTTTTCGTACCGGGACATGGAAGAAAATGAGAATGCTTTTCTCGTCGTCGCGGAGAGTTACTGTCGCTATAAGGCTCCGGCCTACTATGACGACGAACTAATCATTAGGACTCACATCACCGAATTGCGGCGACGTTCTCTGCGTTTTGGCTACGAAATTGTTCGGGTATCCGATGACCAGGTTGTCGCCGAAGGAGAGACCGGGCATGTCGTGACCGATTCAAGCGGGCGTGTGCGTTCTTTCCCCGAAGGATATGCGCAGCGATTGCTTGCCCCCATCAAGCATCCCGCTGGCGAGGTCGTCCCCAGCGAGACTGGACCCGAGTAATAGCGATAGAATCCGTCCGCCTGGAGTTTTCAAGGGTTTTGCCTAACAACACTACTGAGCCATCTCTCAGATCTCTCTCTTAGACCTCTCTCTCCTTTCTGTCACAACTAAGCAGCTCGTGGTGTCTTTGTAGTAGAAGGGACAAGCGACATTTTCTGTGTAACTTTTGTCGCCGCCACGCGTTTACTTAGTGTTGACAAGCTAATAGTGGAACTCACCGGCTTTAGTAAGCGTTTAGTTTTTAAAACCGGTGCGAAAAATGCCTTGGACCGCTGTCCTTCAGAAGGGTTTTCACCGGCTCTCGAGCCATGATAATGATGATCTAATGAGATAGAGTAAGAGCCCCGCTGCTACTTGAGATAGCACGAGGCTCCGATGACAACACAAGTTCGGCGGCCATTTACGGCGCCCCGAAAGATGCATCGTCCTACAGGCCCGCATCTTAGCGCACATGGTAGCGAACTTCAACTTCGCAATCTTTACTGAAAACTTCCCCATGACGCGCTTCGACTCCAACGTTTAACTACTTGCCACTTGCGGCGTAGCCCACGAGGAAAAGCGCGAGACCTTCTGGCGGTAAAAGGAGGCTGGACGTGCGCTACTACCGTTCAATTTATCTGACTCTGATCATTCTGATCCTCTCCAGCAATGTATTCGTGCGCGCGCAGACTCCTGAGACTGCGCTCAATTATTACAACCGGGGGGTCGAGAAGTCCGAAAGAGGCGACCAAGATGGCGCGATCGAGGATTTCACCAGGGCCATTGAGATCAGCTCTCGCCTTATTTCCAAAAAACACAATTCGGGTCAGCTGTTACAGAACACAAACAGATTCAATACTTCCGCCGAATCTGACAGCATTACAGCAATCGATCCGTTTACGGCGAGGGCCTATACGAATCGGGGAGCCGTCCGATATCAAAAAGGAGATGTCGACGCAGCCATTGACGATTTCAACCGTGCAATAGAGATCAATCCGGGTCTGGCAGGGGCCTATGTTAACCGTGGAACGGGACGTCGCTTGAAAGGCGACTTGCAGGGCGCGTTAACCGACTTCAATCGGTCCCTGGCAATAGATCGACGCCTGATCGAAGCCTATAATAACCGCGGAACGCTGCGACAGGATCTGGGGGACATTGACGGAGCGCTCGCTGATCTCAACCAGGCGATCGCCCTCAGTCCTCGACTCGCCGAGGCCTACTATCATCGGGGTTATGTCCAAATTGACCGGAAAGATTTTCAGCAGGCAATATTGGATTTCGATAAGGCCATTCAATTGAAGCCCGGTATGGCGTGGGCATACCAGGGCCGCGGCACCGCCCGCATGGACGTGGTCGATCTGGACGGGGCGATTGCAGACTTTAGCCGCGCAGTGGAACTCAATCCAAACCTTTACGCCGCATATACAAATCGTGGATTGGCATTGTTGCTGCAGGGCAAGGATCTCGAAGCACAAAAAGATTTCGAGAAGGTTCTATCATTGGCGCCAAGTATGAAGTCCGACCTTGACCATCGGATCCAATTGGCGAAACAGGCGCGGCGGCCACTCCGGTAGTGTCTACTGCACATGACTGAGATTCAGTCGTTGTATTTCCCGCGCCTGCCCATTGCTCTCATCGACATCAACGACTACGGCACAGATCCGAACTTCGCCATTTGAATGTTCCGCTCGACGCGCGATGGCCGAAGTGAATCGCGCAATCACGTCGGCCTTGTTCATACCAATTACGCCTGAGTAGCTTCCGGTCATTCCCACGTCGGTAAGATAGGCCGTGCCCTTTGGCAGTATTCGCTCATCAGCAGTTTGCACGTGAGTGTGTGTGCCAACAACTGCCGAGACCCGGCCATCCAAATACCATCCCATTGCGACTTTTTCCGAAGTGGCTTCGGCGTGCATATCAACGATTCTTACGGTTGTTTCCGCCGGCAAATTTTCCAATACACTGTCAGCGACACGAAAGGGATCGTCGGAGGGGGGCATGAACACTCGCCCCATCAAATTGACAACGGCGACCTTCACACCCCGAACCTCTCCAGACCAGCAACCACTGCCGGGAGTGTTTGGTGGATAATTGGCCGGGCGTATCAACCTTGGCTGTTTGCGGATGTATTCGATGGCCTCCTTCTTATCGAAAATGTGATTGCCGGACGTCATCACATCGATTCCAGAAGCGAAAAGTTGCTCACACAGCGAAGGAGTAACGGAAAAACCACCGGCCAGATTCTCGGCGTTCATGATTGCCAGATCGATCTCATGCTGCTCGCGCAGATCCTGCACGCGTTCGAGCACGGCTATGCGCCCGGGCTTTGCGACTACATCTCCGATGATCAGGATTTTCATAATAAAAAAGTCGCAAACCGTGAAGCGCCAATCGTGAATAGAAAGTGCTATCTGGCCCAGACTTTCCGTCTGTTAAAACTGCCATCTGCACCGCGGACCTTCACAGACCGAACGTCTGTGCTACTCGTAAGACTCTTTCTATTTACGATTCGCTATTTACGATTTACGACCAGGTATGTTTTGGCGGGGGGAGATCCACAAGAGTCGTTCCGAAGCCGTAATTGAACCTGCATAGACAGGTGGGTGACCTCTTATTGCCTCCCGCCTCTGGCATTTCTTAACGATGAAGAAATGCACTGGCAAGCGACCTCGGTCTCCCTAATCAACGGCGTTGGCTCAATCATCGTTGCTCGGTGACGGACACCGCAGACTATTTCCCTCCGCCGGGACGGATAGTAACACAAGCCAATGATGGCGAGAAGGGGTCAATTTTCATGAGTATTTTTTCATTTATCATTTGACATTTTTCATTTGGTCATTTGATCTGGTGATTGGTGGATTGCAACGGTGAAGACCGGGCCCGAAGACCGAAGACCGACTCGTTAAATGACCAAATGAAAAATGTCAAATGAACGACTAATAATTTAGTTGTTGGAGGGGGATTATCCCAGCGATATCTTGCCAGAACCCTGCTCCAGAGTGTTTCTGACTTTCAGCAGGCGGTCGAGCATCTCGGCACATTCGGTACTGCGTGCGGCGAGTTGGGAGTCGGCTTGTTCGTGCATGTTCTTCAGGCGGTGCAGTTCATCGGCAATATGCAGGGCGGCCAGTATAGCTACCTTTAAAGAGTCGACGGTGAGTGTTCCGGAGGAGATCTCTCTCATGCGGCTGTCGACAAACTCCGCGAGCTGAATAATGTATTCCGTATCGCCGTCAGACCTGATGTTGTAAGTCTGATTGTAGATTTCTACACGAATTGTGGGACTGCTGGTGGTGGCTTCCATACTGCCTTTATTTAGAAACTGGCCGATTCCGCTGCTCATCTGAGTTCCTCAACCATCTCCGGATCCAGGGCTGCAACAGCATCGAGCATTGCCTCAACTTTCATCCGAATCGTGTCGCGTTCCGCCAGAAGTTTTTCGACTTGGGTTTCCAGCCGTTCCTTTTCGTTCAATACGCTGCCCATGTCGCGACGCATGAGTGAGAGTTCATTTTCCAGGCTCTCCTTCTCCTGTCGTAGCGTCTTAGTGAGTTCGATGGTTCGGTAGATCTTGTCTTCGAGATGCGAAAATTTTTCCAGTCCTGACAGACCTACCATCGTTTCTCTCCCGCTACGATGAGCTTGAAATCGAGACCGATTATGCGACTTCACGCTCGCAAGCGCAAGACTCATTCTGCAATCCCGCCTGATTTATTTTCTAATGCTGCTCCGCACCAAAAGTTTGCAACAGCGAAGTAGTCAGATCTGCATGTCGTTGTTCAACTTCTTCGTCGCGCAAAGTGCGTTCATCAGATCGATACTCGATGCGTAGCGTCACAGAACGTTTGCCTGACGGCACGTTTGTCCCTTCATACGTGCCAACTAGCTTGACCCCGCGGCACTCTGCCACGCCGCGATCGCTTACAACGCGCATGATCTCTCCTACAGTGACATTGCGACTAACCAATAAAGAGAGATCGCGCACAACTGCGGGATAGCGGGGCAAAGATGCATACTGCACCACCTTCTCCTGTGAAGTAAGAAGCGCAGTCAGATCCAACTCCAGGACGTAAACCGGTTGGCGAAACTTGTAAGACGACGCAATCTCTTCGGAGAGCCGGCCAATCGTTCCAATTTTCCTGCCATCAATCAGCCTGATCTCCGCGCCCTGGCCCACTCGCAAATGCTTCGCAACGGTCTTTGTAAAAACCAGTGGTCCGAGGTTCATCCAATCAACAGCGGTTTCCACCGCGCCTTTGAGATCGAAGAAATCGAATTCACGTTCCGCCTGAGCCCTATCTTGCTCTACCGCGCCTCCGGTAGCCACCAGTGCAAGCGCCTGCTGCTCCCGTGGCAACTCACCATTCGACGAATCTGCGAAAATGCGCCCAATTTCAAACAAACGCACGTCGCGAATGCCATGATTAAGATTATGCCGTATCGAATCTAACAATCCGGGCATCAATGTCTGCCGCATCCAGGATGCGTCTTCAATGATGGAGTTCTCGAGTTCGATCTGGCTGTTCTCCTTGCCGGCAAATTCCGGAATCAGATCAAACTGCGTCTGCTGCTCGATGAAACTGAAGTTGATTGCCTCGTCAAAACCAAATGCATTCAGTGCTCGACGCAAGACGCGTAGTTTCAGCTCCGCGGGTTGATATTCGCCAGAGAGATTAGCAGGCGGCAGTTCGGACGCTATCTTGTCGTAGCCAACGTGTCTCGCAACTTCCTCCACAAGGTCTTCTTCCTGTTCGACGTCAATTCGCCACGAAGGAACGATGAAACTATTTGGGTCCACTGAGTTCCCTTTTGGCCGAAAACCGAGACTTGTGAGAATGCGAATCATCTCCGCAGGTTCTACTGAGAGCGAAGTAAGCTCCTTAACACGAGCTGCGCGAAAAGTGACAATCCGTGGAGTGAATGGCTTCGGGTAGACGTCGATCGCATCTTCAGTGGCCACGCCTCCCGCCAGCTCGCAAATCAATTCAACACATCGCTCTTGTGCTCGCAAAACGTTTTCGCAGTCCGCACCGCGTTCAAATCTTCTGGAAGCTTCAGTGTCCATCCCCAACGAACGGGCCGTGCGGCGCACAGAGTCAGGATTGAAGTACGCGCTCTCAATCAAGACATCAATAGTGCTCCGAGATATTTCCGAATCCTCGCCGCCCATGATGCCCGCCAGCGCCACTGGCCGTTCCGCATCGGCAATTACCAGCATCTGGCTATCAAGAACGCGGTCTACACCATCAAGCGTCTTGAGCTTTTCTCGAGGCGAGGCCCGGCGAACGATGATGCGGTGCCCGCTCAACTTATGAAGGTCGAAAGCATGCAGTGGCTGCCCCAGTTCATGTAGTACATAGTTAGTGATATCAGCGACGTTGTTTATTGGTCTCTGTCCGATGGCTTCGAGTCTCTCTGCGAGCCACGCCGGCGATGGTCCAATCTGTACGCCGCGTACCAGCCGAGCTGCGTAGCGTGGACAAAGGTCCGCATCCCTTATCTCGACCGATGTGAGGCTTTCAGCCCGCCCTTCCGACTTTGGCGGTTTACCGGCAGGCAGACGAACTTGCGTCTTCTCAATTACCGCAACTTCTCGAGCAATACCGATATGCGAAAGACAGTCAGGACGATTTGAGGGCACTTCAACGTCCAGTACAGAATCGCGTTCCTGTTTCTCAACTGCATCGATCGCCAGACCAACCATGGTGAGTCTTTCCCTCAATTCCTGGGGGCTCAACCTGGTATCCGTCAGCTCACGCAGCCAGTTGTGGCTTATTAGCATAAGAGGTGCTTAGAACTTTGTGCTTTGGTCTTTGTGCTTTGTACTTAGCAAAAGTACGTTCCGTCTTTAGTTTTCAAGTGGCGGTTCGCTCAAACTACAAAGTTCAAAGCACAAAGCTCAAAGTTCGGTTTTTTCTTATTCAAACTGTTCCAAAAACCTGACATCGTTCTCGAATAACAGACGAATATCGTCGAGTTCGTACATCAACGCGCACATGCGATCGATGCCGAAACCAAAGGCAAAACCTGAAAATTCGCCCGGGTCCACTCCAACTGCGCGCAACACGTTAGGGTGCACCATGCCCGACCCACCTAGTTCAATCCATCCCGAGTTTTTACAAATCCGACACCCGGCGCCCTTACATTTGAAGCAACTGAAGTCAAACTCCGCGCTGGGCTCGGTAAACGGAAAATAGGAAGGACGAAAGCGGGTTTTGGTGTCAGCCCCGAACATGCGCCGCAGAAATTCAGCCACGGTCCCCTTCAAATGGGCCATCGTAATCCCGCGATCCACACATAAACCCTCAACCTGAAAAAACATCGGATTGTGAGTTGGGTCAGGAGTGTCGCGACGGAAGACGCGTCCGGGTGCGATCATGCGAACAGGCACTCCGCGTCGTTGCATGGCGTGAATCTGTACCGTAGAAGTTTGCGAACGCAGTGCAAAGCCTTCTTTGGTGTAGAAAGTGTCCTGTGACGATCGAGCTGGATGATTCTCGGGGATGTTGAGCGCGTCGAAATTGTAGAAATCAGTTTCAATTTCTCGATCGTCTTCAATCGCGTAACCGAGGGCGACGAAGATGTCTTCCAGTCTCTCGCGCACCAATGTAATCGGATGCCGGTGTCCCCGGCGAGGGCGCCGGCCGGGAAGCGTCACATCAATGCTCTCTAAGGTTGTGCGCTCATCATCGATGCAGTTTTTGAGATTCTGCTCGGCCTCATCGAGAGCATAAGTCAGTGTTCCTTCGATCGACTGAACCAACTGTCCAAAACTTGCGCGCAGTTCAGGTGCAACCCTACCAATTGATTTCTTACTGGCCGAAAGCGCACTCTTTTTCCCGAGATGCCGTGTACGCAACTCGGCCAATGATCGCTGCTCGGCAATCGCCTCCTCGAGGTTTAACCCGCTCAGATCGGGAGAAGGACCGGTAAAGCGGGCAAAGCGCCCGAACTCTTGCTCGAACGCTTTGCGTGCTGCTTCAACCTGCTGCGTGGGTTCTTGATCTTTTTCGCTATCGGTCATCAAGCCAATCCAAACATATCCCCTACTTAACTTTCTTTATTGCGACCCACTTACCTTGCATCTGCCCGGCGTAATCAAACTCTCCCGAGAGCTTTCCATCCAGCAGGATTGCGCTCATCGAGATGGTGCCCTCGGATGACTCAAGCTGAAAATTCAGCTTGCCATCTTTCCAGCTTCCAGTCTTGATTGTCGATTCGCCTAACTGCGAACTGCTTGAGCCGGTGACATTCTCTCCGTCGATCTTGAGGCTAAGAAAAAATGGGAAAGGCTGACCCTGGGCATCCGCTACAGCGTCCCATTCCCCAGTCAGTGCAACTACGTTTGCGGGAGACGCTTCACTCGTCACCGCGACTTCAGTCGCAACCTTCTTTAGCTCCACGGCACCTTTTTGTGTACCCATCAACCATGTCCCGATGATGTTCTCACCCTCTACTCGCCCTGTTAGAGTTGCTTCCTTGCCCCCGCCAACGAGCTTAAGTGTCAGTTTGCCCTCGGAGAAGGTGCCTTCGCTGATTTCCCAAGTGTGGGGACTAGTGAGACGGCCCGAAACCTTGCTGCCCTCTTGTGTCAATTCCAGTGTTGCGGGAACATCGGCTGCACCGTCAACTTTCGCAGTTCCCGAGTATTTTCCTGAAAGAGTTTTGGGCGTTGATGTTCCACTTCCCTGGCCCAATACAGCGCCCGCGAGGATTAGAGTAAGTAACACAGCAGCGGATCGCATTCCGTTTTGGTTCTTTCGTGCGTAACGGCAAATCATATTTTAATTCCTTTCAGAAACGACCTCTAGGCAGCCGCTCTGCTGCGTTGCTCGTTCTCCAAAGCACTTTTGGCCTGGCTCGTCACTGCCGCGAATGATTCAGCCTGGTGCACGGCCAGGTCGGCTAGCACCTTGCGATCCAATTCAATTCCCGCCAGCTTCAAACCATGCATCAACTGCGAATAGTTCAAGCCATTCAAACGGGCCGCGGCGCCGATGCGGACTATCCACAGACTCCGGAAATCACGTTTTTTCAACTTGCGTCCGGTGTATGCAAAATTCAACCCGCGTTCGACCGATTCTTTTGCCGAACGATAAAGCTTCGATTTGGTGCCGCGATAACCTTTCGCCAGCTTCAATATCTTTTTGCGCCGCTCGAGGCGCTTGTTCCCACGTTTTGCTCGAGGCATTGCTTAATCCCTTTCTTCTAAAGGCTAACGGATGAAGGTCGAGGGATGAATAAGTAAGGACCGCCGGAGCTTCGCCCATATCCCTCATCTTTCATCCTCTCACACTAATCTCGTCCGTAAGGCAACATCGACATGATCCGGTCGTGGTCCGACTTCGAGACCAGCCCATCAATGTCCAGGAGGCGCTTTCGCTTATTTGTTTTCTTGGTCAGAATGTGGCGGGCATGCGAATGTCCCCGCTTAATTTTTCCGGTGGCTGTCAGCCGCACGCGTTTGGCTGTGCCTTTATGTGTTTTTAGTTTCGGCATAATTACTCCTAAGTATTTTCAAATCCCAATTCCCATCGCGAGTTTCCTGCCGACTTAGATCCGTCCATCGACAGTTGTCCCGCTGGCAATCCGTGTCCAATCAATAAATGTCTTATTCCGCGACCTTCGGCGGCACAGGAGCAGTTTCAGCCTTAGGCGTCGCGGGCTCGGCCTTGGCCGTTGCGGTCGCTGCCTTAGGCGCCGCAGGTTCCGATTTCGCAGGAGTCTTGTGTCGCTTTGGGCCCAGGATGATAAACATCTGATTGCCTTCCATCCTCGGTCTTGCTTCTACTTCTCCGACATCAGACAGATCTTTCTCCAGCTTCTCCAGAATGCGTGAACCTAGCTCGCGGTGGGTCATCTCACGCCCGCGGAACCAGATTGTGGCCTTCACCTTGTCCCCTTCTTGCAGCCACTCCCGCGCGTGCTTCATCCGATAGCTGTAGTCGTGTTCATCAGTTCCCGGACGAAACTTTACTTCCTTGACCGTGACGGTCACCTGCTTCTTCTTCGCCTCATTCGCCTTTTTCTTGGCCTCGTACTGGAACTTTCCAAAGTCGATGATGCGACAAACAGGCGGATCTCCATTAGGGGCTATTTCGACAAGATCAAGTCCTTTCTCTCTCGCCGCACGGATTGCGTCTCGCACATCCATCACGCCGAGCTGTTCGCTGTCCTCGCCGATGACGCGCACCTGGGGCACGCGAATTCTTTCATTAATACGTACGGGCGGCAGGCGCCGGTTGTCAGGACGCTGACCGCGACCTCGAAAGCCTGTAGCTATTGCTGCACCTCCTCAGTTGCGTCGCAAGTGCAAGGTCCAAGATCCAATGTTCACTCGACGAACTTTGGACTTTGGGCGTTGGACCCAGGACTAGTTGTTTGTCAACGCACGCGTCTCGATAAGCCGGCGCGTCATCTCCTTGAAGTCGGAAAGCGTCATCACGCCGATGTCGCCCCGCGAACGTTCGCGAACTGCCACCGCCTTCTGCTCCATTTCCCGATCCCCCAGAACCAGCATGTAGGGGATCTTCTGTAACTGGGCGTCTCGAATCTTGGCGCCGACCTTTTCACTCCGCAGGTTTGCTTCCACTCGTAGGCCGGCGCTGCGGAGTTCTCGCGCAACCTCTTCAGCATACTCATTGACGCGATCCGTAATAGGCAACACTGCCACTTGCACCGGAGCCAGCCACAACGGGAAAGCACCTGCGTAGTGCTCAATGAGCACACCGAAAAAGCGCTCCATCGAGCCAAATAGAGCCCGATGAATCATGACCGGACGGTGCGGCTTGTTGTCTTCACCAATATACTCCAGTTGAAAACGCTCGGGCAGGTTGAAGTCAAACTGTACTGTCGTTAGTTGCCAGTTCCGGCCTATCGCATCTTCCACCCGAATATCTATCTTCGGCCCATAGAAAACAGCTTCCCCTTCAATACGCTCGTGCGGAATGCCCTTTTCATTTAAAGCGTCTACCAATATCGCTTCAGCGCGGCTCCAGTCTTCGTCAGAACCAAGATAATGAGCGTTGGGATCGTTACCCCTGACGGAGAGCTCAACCTTGATATCCTTAAAGCCAAAAACTCCGAAGAGGTGGAAAGCAAAGTCTAAACAGGCAAGTATTTCACCGCGGACGGTTTCTGGTGTGCAGAAGACATGAGCATCGTCCTGCGTAAATCCGCGGACGCGCGTGAGACCATGTAGCGTGCCTGAAAGTTCCGCCCGGTAGACGGTACCCAATTCTGCATAGCGCAAGGGCAAGTCACGATATGAACGCTGCCCCGATTTGTAGATACCGATGTGAAAAGGACAGTTCATCGGTTTGATGCGAAACTCCTGTTCCTCAAACTCCATTGGCGAAAACATCGAGTCTGGGTAGTTCTCTTCATGACCACTGGTGAACCACAACTCGCGCTTGGCGATATGTGGCGTGAAAACCAACCCATAACCTCGGACAAGTAACTGTTCGCGCAGATAGTCTTCCATCTCTTTGCGAATGGCTCCACCCTTCGGGTGCCAGAAGATTAGTCCCTGGCCATATTCTTCCTGAATAGAAAACAGATCGAGCTCACGTCCAAGTTTTCGGTGATCGCGCTTTTCAGCCTCTTCGCGTTGCTTCAGCCAGGCGTCCAGCTCCTCCTGTGTAAAGAAAGCCGTGCCATAGATGCGCTGCATCTGCGGCCGCTCAGCGTCACCCTTCCAATAGGCGCCGGCAAGAGAAAGCAACTTGAAGGCCCGCAACTTATTCGTATTTGGCACGTGTGGACCAAGGCAGAAGTCTATGAACGGCGACGACGGTAGGCCAGATTCTGGCTGGCAATCTGGCGCATCCTCTTCTCGATAACCGGCAGGTCCGCTTCCGTTAGAGGACGAGGGGTAATCACGTCGTAGAAATAACCATAACGCGGATCGTCAAGGAGAGCCGGGCCAACACCGAGTTTGGTTCCGGGGAAAAGATCAAGTACAGCGGCTGCAAGCAAATGCGCTGTCGAATGGCGCAAGACTTCTAAACCGTCTCGAGTTTGCGGAAGCACTGGATCGATTTGCACCGCAGAGTTGCTGGAGGAAACCGACGCATCCTGACTGGCAGTCCCACCTGGAATGGCGTCGAGATGAGCCGCGAGATCCACTTCAAAGCCGCGCACTTTGGCAGCCAACGCCTGTTTAGCCACATCACGATCCAGCTTCTTCAGCGCTTCTGCCACAGTCGCCGAGGCAGGCATCTGCACAGCCACGCCGTCTTTGAGTTGTACGTTGATCTCGCTCATTTCAACCAGTGATTGCCAAATAGTTAATAGTGAATAGATAGACGTTTCCGCCTATCTATCGCCGCAAACGACACTATGCCTAAATACAGCTTAGGCCTCCTACCAATTACCATTAACCATTTTACTATTGACCAACAGATCGGATTCGATAGGAGCGCCTTCGCCGCAGGCCCGCTTGTGGCGGGTTAGCGGTTAAAAAGAAAAGAATCGATTGTTTGTTCGATTCATGGCGAAGGTCTTCAGGAGCATCCTATCAAAAGTTAGAAAATGGCAGGCGCCACTGTGTTTCAAGCCCTGCCGTGTCAAAAAATAACGAGGTCGGATTCTAACAAAGCCAATTAGCTCGACGCAAGCCAGCAATTTACGGCTTGGCTGTTTTTCCGACCATTCTCTGGTTATTTGCGAGAGCATTCCCGCCGTCTTAGTTGGGCTGTGTGTTAGTAAGCGGCATTCAAACTTGATTAGGAGCATAAGCATACGAGATCTCACCGTCCGAATCTGTGACGATACTCATCTGACAGAATGGACGCCTTCACCATTTCCGCGTTCACAAAGTTGCCGGCAAACGAGTTCCCTTTTCGTTTTCGCACAGCGCACAGAGTCTCGTCACTGACTGAACGGTGTGATCTCCCCCGGCTTGCGCAGCATTTTGTTCACTTCGCCAAGATGCCGTTCTTCCTCGGCAATCATCTTGCGCGCGTACTCTTCAAGGAGCACCGAACGGCCGGAGACTAATTCGAAGAGCCTACTGTAAAGCGCGAGCCCTTCCCTCTCCGCTTCGAGCGACTCAACAAGGATGTCGTTAATGCCATGCTTGTGGGTTTCGAGGAGTGCTCCAATCCTCAACGATGGATGATCGCCAAAGTGAGTAACCAATTCACCTGCCTCATTGGCATGCGCCAGGCAGGTGGTCGCCTCGCCTCGCAACCAGCTCACAATGGGAATCCGATTGTGGCCAAACACCATCAGCGAGTAATGCGTATATCGCACCACGCCAGCCAATTCGGCTTCAAGAATCTGATTCAAGAGCGCAACCGCCGCTGTTTTATCAAGCTTGTCCGACATGCTTCTTCTCCTTTAGGTTTTGATGAACGAAAGTATACTCGCCTGCCCTTTTGCGAATCTCTACGGGCGCCCGGCAGATCGCTCCAGGTCGTCACTGACTTCAAAACCGTAGTGACAAGCAGCTCAAACCGCCATCCATCTTCTGAAACTCAGACATCTGCAGCGCCACTGTTTCATGACCCGCCATGCGCAGTGTTCTTTCAAGTTCGGGATAACCCGTCGCTACCAAAACACGACCATTGATGTTCACGCAATTGGCCGCATACTCTTCGCCAGCTGCCACATGAATGAGGTCGTAACCATCAAACTCTGGACGCTGCCGAAGTTCGTCAACTAACACCAACTGGTTATTGCTTAAGTACGCCAGTCCGCTTTTCAAATGCAGAATGCCGTCGACATCCCTTATATCTACCAAGCTCGCAGTGTAGTCGAACGACGCCAGTAGCTCAGCTAACTGTTGCGCACCTGCATCATTCGTGCGCTCGGAGATGCCAATGAAGAAATGGTTTCCCGCTTCGCAGACGTCACCACCATCCAGCGTGCCGGGTTCACGAATAGAATGTAATTCGGAATAAAAGCGAGCAAGCGTCTTGCTGATCTCTCCAATCTCGCCCGCTCGGGAAGATGCGCCTGGATTAGTAACCACGGCGCATCGCTTCGTCAGCACCGCCGTGTCTTCTACAAAAGTGGAATCCGGATATCGCTGATCAGCTTCCAGTCGTGTGAGCCGAAGACCACACTGCTCGAGCACGGCGCAATATGCTTCATGTTGCTCGAGAGCGTGACCATAGTCGGGCGTTCCCAGCGATACGGTCGTCAACCCGGCTGCAAAATTTTCGCTGGGCACGCGAACGATTGCTCGCTGAAACAATTGCTGCCTCCTAACTAGCCAACTTATATCACCTGTGTGCTCCATTCGGTCTACTTCAAGTACCAAAACGTGTTCTAACCTTCCCTTCTCTGCTCCGAACCATACTTGTATTGTTATTAAGGTGAAGACGGAATACCACTTGCTATGTGGGCTTTGGGGTCAGTGTCGATCCGCTTGGGAGCAAGGTTAGGAGATTTTATGAGAACGAATTTTACTCGGCAGTTCGCAATACTGTTTGCCGTTGTTGTGTCCGTCTTCGCCGCCAATGTAGTAGTCGATGCACAGGGTCGGGGCCGAGACCGCGGCCAGCAAGAAGAACGTCGTGGCCGGGGCGATCAGGCCCAGACACCGGCGCAACCACCGGAGCGTCAGGAACGCCGTCGAGATGACAGCCAGCGACGCGAGCAGGGACAACCGCAAGCCGTTCAGCAACGACAGGCTCAGGAACAACAACGTCAGTCTGAACGACAACAGCAGCGTCAACAACG
>WNFR01001519.1_pt1 | contig 24254 bp, 24 predicted proteins | sample 5400221 | NCBI WGS metagenome assembly WNFR01 (sample SAMN13153357, study PRJNA577476) | soil metagenome | isolation source: 40 cm soil under Madrone tree | place: USA:California | collected 2016-06-14 | reverse complement strand
AGCATGGATGTAGACGTCGCGAAATGGCACGTCGCCCATGAACTTGAGTCCCATCATGATCATCCGCGCGACCCAGAAAAAAAGGATATCGAAGCCGGTGACAAGCGTCGAAGTCGGATAAAAACTCTTCAAGTCCTCGGTCTGATCCGGCCACCCTAAAGTCGAGAACGGCCATAAGCCGGAAGAAAACCAAGTGTCGAGCACGTCGGGGTCTTGAATCAGTTCCTTGCCGCCGCACAGAGGACACGCTGCCGGAGCCTCCCGCGCAACGATCGGTTTAGCGTCTTTGCCGAGCCGGTATTCGCCGTCAGCGCCTTTGATCAAGTTCGGCGCCTCGCAGCGCAAACAATACCAGGCGGGAATTTGATGGCCCCACCAAATCTGCCGCGAGATGCACCAATCTTTGATGTTTTCCATCCAGGCAAAATAGGAATTGCTCCAGCCTTCGGGAATGATCTTGATCCTGCCCTCGCGCACCACCGCGATCGCCGGGTCCGCCAGCGGCTTGATATCGACGAACCACTGCGGCGTTAAGTACGGCTCGATGACCGTCTGGCAACGATAGCAACGACCGACCGCGAGCTTATGCGGCTCGGTTTTTTCGAGGAATCCCTTGTTCTTCAGCTCCGCGACGATCAGCTTGCGCGCTTCGAAACGATCTTTGCCGCAATATCGTTCAATCCAATCTCCGCTTTCGCCGCGGTCCAAAAACGCAGCGGTGTCGATGCGTGCATCGGCGTCGAAGATGCTGATTTTATCCAAACCGAATCTTTCGCCGATGTCGAAGTCGTTGAAGTCATGTCCCGGTGTGATCTTCAGCGCACCGGTGCCAAACTCGCGGTCGACGAAAGGGTCGGCGATCAGCGGCACGATTCGTCCAGTGACAGGCAAACGAATCTTCCGACCCACCAATCCTTGATAACGCTCGTCATCCGGATGCACGGCGACCGCGGTATCACCGAGCATAGTTTCGGGACGGGTAGTCGCGACAAGGAGTGCCTGCGATGGATCGTCAGCCAGCGGATAGCGGATATGCCAAAGATTGCCGTCGGTCTCTTCGTGCACCACTTCGATGTCGGCGAGCGCGGTCTTGCAGCGCGGGCACCAGTTGATCAACCGCTGCGCCCGATAGAGAAGCTTATCCTCCCAGAGTTTGACAAATGCTTCCCGCACGGCATGCGAAAGCCCTTCGTCCATAGTGAAACGTTCGTGGCTCCAGTCGCAGGAAATACCCAGCGCTTTTAGCTGATGCAGAATCGCGTCGCCGGCTTCCCGTTTCCACTGCCAAACTTTTTCAATGAATTTTTCCCGTCCGAGCTCGGAGCGACTCATATCCTTTTGCGCCAGTTGACGCTCGACGACGTTTTGAGTGGCGATGCCGGCGTGGTCGGTGCCGGGAACCCAGAGCACGCGAAACCCGTCCATGCGTTTGTAGCGGCAGAGAATGTCTTGCAGCGTATTATTGAGCGCGTGCCCCATGTGCAGCGAACCGGTGACGTTGGGCGGTGGAATCACGATCGAGAAATACCGACCCTTCCCTTTGGCAGGCGCAAAAAACCCGGCATTCATCCAGTGGCTATACCACTTGGATTCTATTTCTTTATGACTGTAAGCCTTCGAGAGTTGCATAGGTCTATTTCTTGTTCGAACGGTTGAGTCCGAAGCGCCTCCTACTCGACGACGTCCACCAACTCAATGAACTCCTTCTCGCCGTGAGCCGCGGATGGGGATGATTTTAGTTCTGCCTGCTTCCGCTTCGATGAAGCCGACCCTGCTCGGCTCTTGGTCTTAGCAGCGAGTTGATTCGACCCGTTGACTCGTCCCAAGCATTCCGCCACGGCTTTTTTAAGCGCATCCTTATCGATCGGCCAGCGCAAGCGGAGCAGCCTGTCGCCGCCCGGCACTGGCGTCTCCGCATCAGCGTCGATCCAGATCATCGGGACCTTCCAGTTTTGCACGGCGCGAAACATTTTGCGCCGCCAATAAGTTCCGCTCCCGTAGCGCCGCTCCATCGACGATCACCAGACTGGCGTCCGACAATGTCGCCGCCTCCGGAATGGTTGTTACGATGTCGACCTGATGATCGTTCGACAACGCAACGCAAAATGCGTGACGCAATATCTTGTACGGTTCGATGACTAAAATTTTGCTCATGAGATCCCTAAGACGCTCCTTCTAAACTTGACAAGGCCAACACCGCAAGTTAGATAAAATAATTAACAAGAGGATGATCTCCGAGTTTGCGAAAGTGGCGGAATTGGTAGACGCGCAGGATTCAGGATCCTGTGGCTGAAAGGCCGTGGGGGTTCAATTCCCCCCTTTCGCACCAAATAACTGATTTCTATCATACAAACCCGAGTTTCTCTATCGGCTAGCAAGCCCACCTTCCGCATGATCGTCGCGTAATTGAAACTCACCCGACCGCTCGGTCCGGTTCTGAGTCGATCCATACGATTGGGAAGTGAAAAATTTCTTAGAGAAGCTTGGGATACGAATCTCATCGTATCAGCGCGCCGGGGGGTACCGGTTTAGATACCACCCAGCACGATTACAGAAAGACTTCGATCGAGCGGTTCATGAATGTAGGAGTATCGGTGAAAATTCTGGCGCTGGTTCTGACCATCGTTTTGCTTGCCGGCTGTTCCAAGGAGTCCAAGGACTCCTCGGGAAAAGACGCCGACGCGGAAAGAGGCAGGGCCGCGTACCTCGCAAACTGCGTAGCTTGTCACAACAACGATCCATCGAAGGATGGACCCATCGGCCCCGCCCTTAAGGGGTCTTCGAAAGAATTGATCGAATCGCGAGTCTTGAGCACCTCCTACCCGCCGAACTACAAGCCCAAGAGGCCCACCAAGGTCATGCCGCAGTTTCCCTTCTTGAAAGATGAGATCCCGTACTTGGCGGCTTACCTGCGCTAGACCCAGGGCCGGTTAGGTTAGCGCAAGTGTTATCAAGAACAGGATAGCCGTCAATAGAAAGCCTACCCACAGTGTCCCTTTCACGGAATCCAGCGGCACCTTCGTCGGCCCTTGAGTCCCGAGCAAAGCGTTGCATTCGACTGCGCCGATAATGACGATCATCAGCAGCCAAAAAAGTGCCCGGGAGTCGGATTGATGGACCATGGGAGAGTAGTGACTAGCCGCGCCCATATATAACAACATGGGGATCGAGAAAACGGTATTGGTTCTCGAAGTCAGCGCGGCGCGACGACCCGCGCCAGCGGCGGCCGGCAATGCCTGACCGCCCCCGGCCACCTGATTCGCAGAAGCGATTACGATCTGCTGATTAGGCCAGATCACGAGCCAAACGTTGAGAAACATGAGGGTGCCCATCAGACCGCCCACGGTTATGGTCACGCCGTAAGAGGATGAATAGAATAGCGCACCGCCCATTTCGCCCATCCGCATGATATAGATCAAGATACCCGCGAGAAAAGTGAACATCGCGCCCCATCGGAACCACCAAAGCGCCCTTGGGACGAGCTTTTGAATTGCCGCCGTCCTGATCCCGGCCTCAGTCTCGGCGAAAAATGGAGTCTGAACGAAATTAAAATAATAAAGAATCCCAATCCACGTGATACCAGATAGAAAATGCACCCACCGAAGCATAAACAAGGTAAACTCCATGTCTCTCCCCTCCTTCTACGCGCCTTGGAAATATATCAAGTGAGCAAAACCTGAACGTTGCTTGGCGTTTATATATTCGGGGTTGCTTGTTATTGTCAAGAAAAAAACCTCCACGATTGTTGCCGCCGCCGAGCGAATTTAGTGTTGCATTGCAGAAATCAGGCGCGCTCAGGCGGTGCGCGTCGACGATTCAGCCAAACGCTCCTCATCGCGGTCAGTTTGGCTTGACCAATCCAGTGATCTATGCCATTTTCCTGCTAGATTTTTAACCGCTACGTGGAGTTTTTCTGATTCAAGAAACCAAATCGAAAAGACTACAATCCGCTTCCACAATCGTACCTGATGCCGGGCGAAAGATTCCTTTGCTACACGGGGCCAACGATCCGTTCGGTTGCGTCAGTGAGGCGTTGCAGCTTGTCGAAGAAAATTTGGCTCGCGCGGTTCGATCTCGCGAACCAGCCCTCACGGATATATCGACTCATCTCATCGACAGCGGCGGGAAGCGGGTGCGGCCGATGGTCACCCTCTTGGCATATTTTGCGTTTGGCGGCCAACGTACGCAAGACATCGTCGATATCGCAACGGCCATCGAACTCATCCATACCGCGACGTTACTGCACGACGATATCATCGATGGCGCCGAAACGCGTCGCGGTAAAGAGTCGGCCTTCAAGAAATTCGGCCTCAAGTCCACTCTAGTCGCCGGAGATTTTCTCTTCATCAAGGCTTTTGAATTCGCCGGTAAATTCGACGAGAGCGTGGTGCAGTGGACTGCCGACGCCTGCACGCTCTTGACCGAAGGGGAAATTCTGCAAGGCCACTTCAATCGGAACCGGGCGGTGACGATCGACGATTACCTGGAGATCGTCAAACGGAAAACCGCTTCGCTCTTCCACACCGGAGCCAAGGTCGGAGCCTACCTCGCAGGCGCTCCGTCGTCCTTCGTCGACGAAGCCGAACGCTACGGGCTCAATATGGGCATCGCGTTTCAGATGGTCGATGATATTCTCGACGTGGTGGGTCACGTCGATCTTCTAGGTAAACCCATCGGCATGGACCTGCGTGATGGCAATCCCGCGCTACCGATCATCCTAGCGGTCATCAACGGCGACTCCGCGGTGTGCGACGCGTTCGAAAGTGGCAAGCCGAGCGAAGCACAAATCGCCGAAGCGCTTGCCGCGATCAAAACAGGCGCTGCGATTCAGGAAGCGAAATCGCTTTCGAAACGCTACGCTAAGGAAGCCCTGAAATCGGTGAAAAAACTACCGCCATCGATGTACCGCAACGGACTCAAAACTCTCGTCCAACTGATCATCGATCGAGATTTCTAACTCCATTGTTTGCCGTCACGCTGTGCCTATCCTAAGCATCCCAGCCGATGTCCGCCGTTAACGCTTCGCGCGACCGATCCGTTCAGAATATGTTCGATCGGATTGCGGGTCGCTATGACTTGCTCAATCGCGTCATCAGCTTTCGCCTCGACACCCGGTGGAGGCGCCAAGCCATTCGCGCTGCCCTCACGGGCGCGCGCCCTCGCATCCTCGATATCGGCACCGGAACCGGTGACTTGGTTTTGAACGCCGCCGCGACCGCCAAGGGCAATGGGCACTTCGTTGGATTGGATTTCTCGCTGCAAATGTTAAATCTAGCGCAAGCTAAGCGGGCGCGCACACGGTACGCTGCGAGCACCGCTTTCGTCATGGGCAGCGCCATGTTCGCGCCCTTTAAGAACTCCATTTTTGACGGCGCGATCACATCATTTGTGCTGCGCAACGTCTCCGATCTGCCGCTATTCTTCGCGGAGTCGTTTCGCGTGCTCAAGCCCGGCGGCAAATTTGTCTCGCTGGATATGTTTCCTCCCGCCGCGAGCTGGTTCGCCGCGCTGTACTCAATCTATTTTTATTGTTTAGTGCCGTCCATTGGCGGATGGCTCTCGCACGATCGCAAGGCCTACCAATACCTCTCCGATTCGGTGCGCCAGTTTCATCCACCCGAGAAGGTGGCGCAACTTATCCGAGAAGCCGGTTTCGAGCACGTCGCCGTGCGAAAGTTCTTGAGCGGCGCGGTTTGTATGCACGTCGCCAATAAACCCAGTGGGCCGGCGCGCTGAATGTAACTCGATGCAAGGATTTTCCAGCAGTTTTCTTATTTTCTTTTATCAAGTGGCCTTGGGCGGCCTTTTCGCCTTGGCGGGAACGCCGTTTCACGAGATCGAGCGAGCTTTTTATAAATCGACGGCCGCCGTTCTGTATGTCATCGCCTTGCTTGGTTTATGGGGCAAAAGCCCGATCTACTGGCACAGCCTATCGCAACGTTTGAGCTGGGGAATAGGGCTCGAAGTCTGTTTTCACGTTGCGTTCGTTATTTTTTTTTCCTCTTACATGCTCTCCTTGTGGACTGAAAACCAGGCTTTTCGGGCGCGCAGCTTTGCGTCAGCCGTTCTTGCCGGTTCAGTCGGTTTGATTCTCAGCGCCCACAACTTTTACAACGCGGCTCTTATTTCGATGGAGACCGTGGTCTATCCCACTACGTTTTTTATATCTTCTCTGCTGCTCGGCAGCGTCACCGTCGGCATGCTGATCGGCCATTGGTATCTAATCGATACGGGGCAGAGCCTGGATCCCTTTATTCGAACTTATCGATTCTTCGTGATGGCGTTAATCGCACAATGCGCGTCTTTGGCACTATCGCCGCTCATCCTCTATTTGTTTGGAACCCCGCAAACCGCCATTGCCATGCAGCGCCTATGGCAACATCATGCGACGCTGTTGATCACGCGTGCGATGATCGGCCAGGTGGCGCCGCTGATCCTGTCTTGGATGATCTGGCGTACGTTGCTTATACCGCACACCATGGCCGCCACCGGTTTATTTTATATCGCGTTATTGGGAGTGTTCGTCGGAGAGATCTTGGGACGGCAGATTCTTGCCTTAACTTCGCTGCCCTTCTGAATCGGGCGCGCCGATGTCACTTTTCGTCTTTGGATAAGTCTTTAGCTTCGTCACTCGCAGACCCGCTGAAGTCCACCCTAAATCGTAACCCACCGGCTCACCGACATTTAAGTCGAGCGGCGATTTTGCTTCGCCCAAAAGCAGCACCAATTCGTACGAGAAAGTCAATTCGCGACCGCTCTCGGTTCTGACCACGCCGGTATTGTTCGACGGGAAAAGTTTTGTGATCACTCCCTGGTGGTAAAAATCCCCCCGTGCCGACTTCAAAGGGTCTTTGTCTTCAGGGACCATTTTGGGACTAGCCTTTAACTTGGGCCGAGCCCGAGCCGAATCTCATCTATTACATTAAAACCTGACGGTTTGTTAATCCACCACCGTGCAATTGTTGATCACGCCTAACCGATAGGTTGTTTCTGCGAAGCGATGCGGTTTTGTAGTTCCATAAGGCCATCGAGTACAGCTTCAGGCCGAGGTGGGCACCCGGGCACATAAACGTCGACCGGGATAATCCGGTCGATACCCTGCACCGTGGCGTAGTTGTCGTAAAACCCGCCGCTGGCAGCGCAGGCGCCAAAAGCCATAACCCACTTAGGCTCGGACATCTGTTCATAGACTCGTTTCAAGACCGGAGATAGTTTATGGTTCACGGTCCCGATCACCATGAGCAAATCGGCTTGTCGCGGACTGAACCGCGGCAATAGCGCGCCGAAACGATCGATATCGTAGGGTGACATCGACAATGACATGTATTCCATCGCACAGCAGGCCGTCGCGAAGGGATACGGAAAAAGCGAATATTTCCGTGCCCATCCGACGGCCTTATCTAAGCGCGTAAGCACCACCGTTTCCGCGAGTAACTTATCCTGCCCATAACGCGCAGTGGTTGCAGTTTTTATCGGACCCATAGTAAACGGCTTGTTGCCTCAGGTTACGATACATTCATTGCATTTCTCGCCTCAATAGGAAACTACAATTTTTACCCCGATTAGACAAACCGCGCAACAACGAGCGGAAAACAGTGGACGGAGGATGCGAGACTTTTTGTCTCGATCCGCACGTGCGACCACCTGTCGGAAAATCGAGAGAAAAATGCTGGAGAGTACTGGAATGATTCAAATTCATCACGCCAAGCACCATTGGCGGATCGGGTGCATGCTTGGCGTGATGCCAGGTCTCAACCCGTTTATTTTTTTACAACGTTAACGGCTTGCGGACCCTTGTCGCCCTGGGCGATTTCGAAATCGACGCTTTCGCCTTCGTTGAGGGATTTGAATCCCTCCCCCTGAATCGCGCTGTAATGAACAAAGACATCGCCCCCACCTTCTTTTTCTATGAAGCCGTATCCCTTCGCATTGTTAAACCATTTCACCTTACCGGATGCCATTGAACCTCCTCACACGCAAAGCCCGTTAAAAAATTAGCCCGCCTCAATTCCGTGAATTTCAGCTTATTCTTCTCTTTATTGATTCGACGCTAGCGAAAGCTTTGGCGCGCTCCTCAATCTCACGGCTAGGTTGCGAACAAAAAACAGCAGAGAGAAACTGAAATTTGCCGGGGCGAGATTAGGAAAACCTGGCCACAATTGTCAAGAAAAAAATTACCGGTCGATTTCAACCGGTGATCGCTCTCTCCAAGTTGTGAATTGATGTAAACCCGGAGAAAGGCAAGGTTTGAAAGTTTTGATAACCAGATCCTCTGACCGATCGACGACTAATTGCCGGGCCTAGCCGAATAGGATGGAGAGAGTATACATACTTTGCTTTAGCCTGGGTCGAGTCTGAGCAATTCCGGTCGTTGGGATTAGATTAGGGGGGCAAACTTCGGCGAAACAGATCCGAGTTATGTCGGCGAATAAGCAAAGCTTAGCTTACGTAATTAAGCATAAGATCTTGATATATCTGTTTAAATTCTAAACAATCTTGACCTTAGGCAAATTTTCCGTTATAAGTAGAGGCGTTAGCCTTATAATCTTTTAGGCATGATTAAAGCGTCCCAAGTTCGTTAGATGAAACAAGGCCACTGAATGGCGATTTATACCTCATTTTCAAAAAGGGAAATTACCAGGCTCGTCGATGAGTTTGCGCTGGGCGAACTCGTGTCTTACAGCGGTATGCGCACGGGCTCCGTAAATACCCACTACCTTATTGAGACAAAGCGCGCAAAATTTTTTGCTAAAATCGATGAAGTCAAAAGCGAAGTTGAGGTAAAACAAGAAGTTGACCTATTACTCCACTTGAGAAAACAAAATTTTCCGTGTCTTCAGCCGCTCAAGACCAAAAGCGGCAGGTATCACCTGGAATTTCAAGGAAAGTGCGTAACTGTGACGCGCCATCTCGATGGCGTCGAATTGCCGGTGGAATCCATAACCGGTACACACTTGAGCGCATTGGGTCATGCTCTTGCCAACTTGCATTTAATCGGTCGAAGCTACAAAAAAGGCATCGATAATCGATTCGGTTTCAATCGAATCGTCGCGATTTATCGGGACGTTCGTCGGCAGTTGCCTACACACTTGAAAAATATCGTAAGGGTTTTAGATGACGAGTTCTCATACCTAGAGAACTACCTTGATAATAACCTGCCAAAGGGGATTATTCACGGCGACTTGTTCCCCGATAACGTAAAATTCAAAGGGAACCGCCTCACCGGCGTGATGGATTTTGAAGCCGCTTGCCGGGGCAAGTTAATTTACGATCTGGCCACTGCGGTCAATGCGCTCTGCTTTCTCGATGATCGCTATCGCATCGACAGATTTGAAGCCTTGATCGCCGGCTATGAGAGCTTACGGCCGCTCTCACTACCAGAATGGGATTCATTTCCGAACGAATTACGTTTTTCGGCTTTGCGCTTTACGGTAACCCGGATTAAGGACTTTTACCTTCGCAGTGCAGATGATAGCCAGCGCGTCTATAAAGACTTCAAAGAATTTTATGACCGTTTGTTGATTCTACGACGTGAAAAAAGCGGCGGGATGGAAGACATCTTGTTAGCCATGGCAACCGGCTATGACTATCGCAAATATCAAAAATCTAAGCCCTCTAAATAGTCAATGCAAATCCCATTAGCCTTGCTCGCCAGTGGCCCTCTCCAACAGGCGTTGGACTTTTACTTGAGTGTCTCGACGAATGAGGTAGACCATCGCCGCTAATGTCAAAATCGCGCCAATAATGAATAACGCCCGCCCTCCCATTAGAACGATATAAAAAAAATTGAGCTTCACTCTCGCGCCGTTGTATTTCTCACGATCTTCATTGATGCGCCGAAGAACTTCTTCGTTTTTTTGGTGATCCAGTTGTTGAAAATTGCGGTAACTTTCCTCCAACCCGGTGCGCGCCGTCTTGTACAACAGGGCTTGGTACTTGGAGGATTCGATTGCCCCTACGGTCCAATTACCAATGCCCATCACGAGGCAAACGATCCCCGAAACCATGAGATAACTGGAATACATTTCGCGCACTTTCACGATAATACTCTCCTCAAAACAGCATACCGGGCATGCGCTTGTTTTTCCACCATCCCGGTGATCGTTGCACGGACCCACGGAGTAGCTTAGGATTCTGCCAATGAGCCGTTATGTCGTTGGCGATATTCATGGCTGCGTTGACGAGTTACGTCGTTTGATCGAGACATTGCCCCTTGCGCGCGATGACCGCTTGGTCTTTCTGGGTGACTACATTGATCGCGGCCCGGATTCCTCAGGTGTAGTTTCCTATTTGATATCGCTTCAAAAGCAATGCAACGATTTTGAACTTGTATTTTTAAAGGGTAACCATGAGGACATGCTTTTGTCTTACCTCGGGTTAAACGGCCAACACGGCGACATGTTCCTGATCAATGGCGGCAAAGCGACGCTGGCTAGCTATGGGCTTACAGCGGACAGATTTTCGGCGCCGCAAGCTTTGTTGGCAATCCCAGCCGAACACTTGCATTTTTTTGAAGGTCTCGAAAGGTATTATTCCATGGACTCGTTCCTGTGCGTACACGCCGGGATTCACCCGCAAAAATCTCTCGCAGAGCAAACTGACGAGGACTTATTCTGGATCCGCAACGCATTCATTTTCAACTCTCATGGTCTTCCCTATACCGTCCTGTTCGGACACACTCCCCAGGCGGCCGTTTTATACGATCTTCCCTACAAAGTTGGCTTAGACACCGGACTGGTATACGGCAATATGTTGACATGTCTTGATGTAGATGAGAAAGTCCTCTACCAGATCAACCGAGGAAGGAAGAGCATCCATCGGACTTCCGTGCAGCGCAGATGGAATCCATCTGCGGCCCTTCCCTGACAGATTGATCTTTTCCCTAACTTCTCATAACGTGAATCGCCCCTGGCGGTGTAGCTCAGTTGGTCAGAGCACGCGGCTCATATCCGCGGCGTCGACAGTTCGAATCTGTCCACCGCCACCACTTTTTTTTCGTAAAATCTCTAATTTTAGTCTTCTTAAAACAAATTCGGGACGGCTGGCATCTCGTTTAGAATTTCATCGACCATGCCTCTCGCCCATAACGCTCCTTTACTAACGTCTCGATTCGCGTGAAGGGCACGTGCAGCAACGCCTCATCCGCGGCCCAACCGTTTCTCAAGTTATCGCGCACCAGCCTGGAGGCTACATTGAGGTTGGCAACAAACTCCAGGTGTGGCCGATCACGGCGGTATCCAGGCTGTTGAGCCGGCATGCGGAGATATCGTTCAATTAACAGCAAATCGAAATCCAACAGAAAAGTGCCGTGGACGAGAACGAAACGGGTTTTCCGATATTGCGCATTGCCGGAAAATTTCCGCCCAGAAATTGTGAGATCGCTGATGCCGTCGATGCGTGCGTCCACGCCGGCTAATTTCTCGATGACACCCCGATGTCGTTCCAGAACGTAATGAAAAGCATCGCCTATAGTTCTTAGCCGGCATGTGACGTTATTTAGAATCAACGAATAGTTGAGACAACCCGGACCTTGCACGACGGCGCCGCCTCCACTTACGCGTCGCAATATCGATACTCCGTCTGTCTTACACGCCGATAGATTTGCTTCGGCGTGCAATCGATTGGAGTGGCCGAGCACGACAAAGTGATCCGTCGGTTCCCAAACACGCAAGAGCGAGTCCGCACGTGGTTCAATTTCGAACAGCTCCAACAAGGCTTCGTCGCACGCGAGATTGCTCGCCGGGTCGTCGAATGTGAGATCGAGGTATTTCATGAAGTCGAGTTGCTTTTGCTTGTATTTTATTGTCTGCTAAACTAGTAGGTGCAAGCACTAATGAAACCCGAGAACAAAGATAGCACTCCCGCTACCTCGGTCGAAGGCGACCGCCCAAACGGTAAAGGAAATAGAAACGAACGTCACAAATGGGTTGCCTCGTTGGAATATATTCTCGAATATATTTTAAAGAACGAGCAATCGGAACAAACTTCACGTCTTCTCGAAGAGCTCATCGAACGACTACGGGATTCAGGACTCAACATTCCCCACACGGTGAGCACGCCGTACGTTAACACAATACCTCCGGAAAAAGAGCCACCCTATCCCGGCAACCGTGAAATCGAGCGACGTATAAAAAGTTATATCCGCTGGAATGCAATGGCGATGGTGGTCAAAGCCAATCGTGTTCATCCCGACATCGGCGGCCATATCTCAACCTATGCCTCGTCAGCAACGCTTTACGAAGTCGCGCAGAATCATTTCTTCCGCGGCGGCGACGGTGAGAACCATCCTGACATGGTCTACTTTCAGGGCCATGCGTCACCCGGCGCCTATTCGCGCGCCTACGTAGAATGGCGAATCAACGCGCCCAAGCTGCATCATTTCCGCCAGGAACTTTCCAGCGTCGGCGGCTTATCATCTTATCCGCATCCCTATTTGATGCCCGACTTTTGGCAGTTTCCCACGGTTTCCATGGGGCTAGCGCCGATTATGTCGATCTATCAGGCGAGGTTCGTGCGCTATCTCAAAAGCCGTGGGCTGCTCAGCGGTGAAGAGCCGCGTATTTTCTGTTTTGCCGGCGACGGCGAAATGGATGAACCGGAATCATCGGGCGCGCTGACGCTGGCATCGCGAGAAAATCTCGACAATCTCATCTGGGTCGTCAACTGCAATCTTCAGCGTCTCGATGGTCCCGTACGCGGTAACGGCAAAATTATTCAGGAGCTCGAGGCGCTGTTCCGCGGCGCTGGTTGGAATGTCATCAAGGTCATCTGGGGCTCCGATTGGGATCCGCTATTGGCGAAGGACGACAAAGGCTTGTTACTCAAACGAATGGAAGAAGCGGTTGACGGCGACTATCAGAAATACTCGGTGGAGCCGGGGAGCTACACCAGAAAACATTTTTTTGGCAAGTACCCTGAGTTGCTTGAGATGGTCAATCACATGACCGATGACCAGATTCGTAAGCTGCTGCGTGGCGGTCACGATCCAATGAAAGTGTATGCCGCCTACAAAACGGCGGTCGAACACAAAGGCGCGCCAACCGTGATTCTCGCGAAGACGGTGAAGGGTTACGGACTGGGCGAAGCCGGCGAAGGGCGGAATATCACACATCAGCAGAAAAAGCTCAACGAACGCGAGCTGCGCGAGTTTCGCAGTCGATTCGACATACCACTGCCCGATGAAGAAGTCGTCGAGACGCCCTTCTACCGCCCGCCCCTCGACAGCCCGGAAACCCAATACTTGCTCGAAAGGCGCAAACAACTGCGCGGCTTCGTGCCGGAACGGAAAGTTAGGGCGAAACCGTTAAGAGTGCCGGAAGCTGCCGATTATGAGGAGTTCCTCAAAGGTTCGGGCGATCATTCTATGTCGACTACCATGGCGACCGTGCGAATCCTGACAAAGCTCTTGCGTCACGAGGAGATCGGCAAACGGATCGTCCCGATCATTCCCGACGAAGCGAGAACTTTTGGCATGGATTCGCTGTTCCGCCAGATCGGTATTTACTCTCCCAAAGGACAGCTCTACGAGCCCGTTGATCGCGAGACGTTGCTCTATTATAACGAAGCCAAAGACGGCCAGATTCTCGAAGAAGGCATTACCGAGGCAGGCGCCATGTCGTCTTTCACTGCCGCGGGCACGTCCTACGTGCATCTCGGCGTCAACATGATTCCATTTTACTTTTACTACTCCATGTTCGGTTTCCAGCGCATCGGCGATTTAATCTGGGCGGCGGCGGACAGCAAGGCAAAAGGCTTTTTGTTGGGCGCGACGGCGGGACGAACGACGCTCAACGGCGAAGGGTTACAGCATCAAGACGGCCACAGCCACTTGTTGGCGAGCACCATTCCGACTTTGTTGACCTACGACGCCGCGTTCGCTTACGAGATCGCCGCCATTGTGAAGGATGGATTGCGCCGCCTCTATGCAGAGGGCGAAGAGTATTTTTACTATCTCACGCTTTACAATGAGAGCTATCCGATGCCGGCCATGCCAGAAGGCGCCGAAGAAGGAATACTTAAAGGCTTATATAAGATCAAGCCTGCGACCAGGGGTAAAAAATACAAGGCGCATATATTCGGCAGTGGCCCACTGCTCCGAGAAGCACTACGCGCGCAAGAAATTCTCGCGGAACAATTCGACGTAGCGGCGGATGTATGGAGCGCGACGAGCTACAAGCTGCTGCGCGGCGACGTGTTGCGAACCAAGCGTTGGAACATGCTGCATCCGACGGCGCCGCCAAAATTATCCTATCTAGAATCAGTCCTGCAAAACGAGGAAGGAGTTTTTGTCGCAGTGTCCGATTATATGAAAATGGTTCCCGATCAAATCGCGCCGTGGGTGCCCGGCGGGCTGACGACACTCGGCACCGACGGTTTCGGCCGGAGCGACACGCGGCCCAATCTCAGGCGATTTTTCGAGGTCGACGCGGAATTGTCGGCCGTTGCAACCCTCTATGCGCTCCATCAAAAGGAAGCATTTCCCGCGAGCGTCGTCGAGGAAGCGATCAAGAAGCTTGATGTTGACCCCGAAAAGCCATTCCCTTTTTACCTCTGATCATTCTCAAAAAACGTAGTCGCAAAAATTTTCCATGGACGTGAAACTTCCCCAGCTCGCTGAAGGCGTAGAGTCCGGCACGGTCGTAAGCATCCTGGTCGCCGAAGGTCAGGAAGTCAAAAAAGATCAGGCCCTCATGGAGCTCGAAACCCAAAAAGCGGTGGGTTCGATCCCTGCGCCAAGCTCGGGCATGGTGACGAAAATTTACGTGAAGCAAGGCATGGAAGTCGCGGTCGGCCAAGCCCTGATCGCCCTCGAATCGAGCGGCGCGGCGAGCGCCGCGAGTCCGAAGCCGCCGCAGGCGCCGGCCACCACCGAAGCGCCACCGGCGAAGCCGAGCACGCCACCGCAAACACAGCCGGCAACCACTGCCGTGGCGGTGGAAAACTACCATTACGAGTCGAAGAGCGGCGCGCCGCCACCGGCGCCGCCGTCGGTGCGCAAGATCGCGCACGACCTTGGCATCGATCTAACGAGAATCAAAGGCAGCGAGGCCGGCGGCAGAATCAATCTCGGCGATCTGCGCGCTTATGTTCAGCGCTTGCAGCAGGTCGCATTTCACAGCGTCCAGTCAAGCGCGCAGCCCGCCGCTTCCGCCGGCGGTCCGACTCCGGCACCGAGTGAAGCCATCGATTTTGCCAAGTGGGGTCCGATACGTCGGGAAAAGATGTCGCCGCTCCGGCGCACGGTCAGCCGCCGGATGGTGGAATCGTGGACAACCATCCCGAAAATAAATCAATTCGCCGACGCCGACATTACCGCGTTGCTGGCGCTACGCAAAAAACATGCAGCCGCATATGAACAAAAGGGCGCCCATCTCACCTTCACGTCGTTTTTGCTGCTCGTGCTTGGCCGCGCTTTGAAAACGCATCCGCGCGCAAACTCCAGCATGGATGAAGCAGCCCACGAGATCGTTTACAAAGACTACTGCCACATCGGCGTCGCCGTCGACACCGAAGGCGGTCTGATCGTGCCGATTTTACGCGACGTCGATCGGAAAAATCTCTTGCAGCTCTCCGAGGAGCTGCACGCGCTCACCGAGAAGACCCGCCAACGCAAGGTTTCCCTCGAGGAGCTGCAAGGCGGCACGTTCACGATTTCGAACCAGGGCAGCATCGGTGGCAGTCATTTTACGCCGATCATCTACGCGCCCCAGGTCGCGATCTTGGGCGTCGGCCAAGGGCAGGCCAAACCCGTCGCCATCGACGGAAAGATCGCCATCAGAACGATCGTGCCACTCTGCCTCGCCTACGATCACCGCGTTCTCGACGGCGCCGACGCCGTGCGCTTTTTAAAAGACGTTATCGCTGGACTCGAAGCATTCGATGAAGCCGACTTGAAGCTCAAGTAAAACCTTAATCTATGGAACCGACCAGCACTGAAATCCTCGTTCTCGGCGCCGGCCCCGGCGGTTACACCGCCGCGTTTTACGCCGCCGACAAGGGAAAAAAAGTAACTCTCGTCGAACAAAATCCCCGGCTCGGCGGCGTCTGTATGAACGTTGGCTGCATTCCGTCCAAGGCATTGCTGCATGCTACTGCGGTCATGCGCGAATCGAAGGAGTCGTCCAAACGCGGCATCGAATTTGGCGCGCTGAATCTTAATCTGGACAAGCTGCGTGCGTGGAAAGAATCGATCGTCGAAAAACTCGGCCAGGGAATTAAAACTCTGGCGCAGCATCGCAACGTCGAAGTCGTGCACGGCCGCGGCCACTTCGAAGATTCGCAAACTCTGCGCGTCGAGACCGACGCAGGTCAGAAATTTATTCGTTACGAAAAAGCCATCATCGCGGTGGGCTCCAAGCCGGCCATGCCCAACGCCTTTGACCTCGGTAACAAACGCATCATGACCTCCACGGAGGCGCTCGAGCTGCCCGATATCCCGCAAGACCTATTGGTGGTCGGTGGCGGTTATATCGGCATGGAGCTCGGCACCGTCTATGCCGCTCTCGGCAGCCGCGTCGTCGTCCTCGAAGCGTTGCCTTCGATTCTTACCGGTGTCGATCCCGATTTGGTACGTCCGGTCAGTCGCGTGGCGCAAAAGGCTTTCAAGGAGATCCGCCTGAACACCAAAGTGCTCAAGATGGCCACCGCCGGCAAGCAGATCAAAGTCATCACGGAGATCAACAAAGAGCAGCGCGAGGAACTTTACGACCGCGTCCTCGTGAGCGTCGGGCGCGTGCCCAATCTCGCCGATCTTGGACTGGAAAACACCAAAGTCACTAAAGATGACAAGGGTTTCATTCAATGCAACGCCCAGCAGCAAACCGAAGACCCGAACATCTACGCGGTCGGTGATGTCAACGGCGGGACTCTCCTCGCCCACCGCGCGTTCAAAGAGGCAAAGATCGCCGTGGAAGCTATGCTCGGTGAAGCGAGCGCATTCGAAAACGTGGTGATCCCCGCAGTGGTTTTTACCGATCCGGAAGTCGCCTGGTGCGGTCTCACTGAAACCGAGGCCAAGCAAAAAAACATCGAGGTGAAGATCGCGAGATTTCCCTGGGGCGCTTCCGGCCGCGCGCTCACACTCGACCGGCCGGACGGCCTGACCAAGCTCATCATCGAACCGGAAACCGAACGGATTCTCGGCGTGGGCATCGTCGGTGTCGGCGCCGGCGAGTTGATCAGCGAAGGAGTGCTTGCGGTCGAGATGGGTGCCACCGCGCGCGATCTCGCCGACTCGGTGCATCCGCATCCGACGCTTTCGGAAACCTTGATGGAAGCCGCGGAATCGTTTTACGGCACGGCGACGCACACGCTATCACGGCGCGGTGTTTAGAAGCTGTTGAACCGTCGAGGCGCTTTCAAACGACGGTCCACACCGAAAAAGATCCTGCGCCTCACGCATAAAACGGCTGTGACGATTCGCGCCGGCAAGCACTTGCTCAGTAAAACCACCGCCCATCTTCTTTCTCGCGCGCGAACAAGTCGATGACCGATTCGCGCCCGCGTTTGTTTCTGATCGATGGCAGCGCCTATATTTTCCGCGCCTACTTCGCCCTGCCGCCGCTGAATCATTCGACCGGTCTGCCGACCCACGCGATTTATGGCTTCACCAATTTGCTGCTCAAGTTTCTCAAGCAGTATCGGCCCGAATACGTCGCGGTGGTTTTGGACGCCGGACGCGAGACCTTCCGCAATCAGATGTTCGCCGCCTATAAAGGCAACCGCCGTGAGCCACCGGCGGATTTGATCCCGCAGTTTCCCTACTTTCGCAGAGTGCTCGAAGGCCTCCAGATCGCGCTGTTGGAGCTCGCCGGTTACGAAGCCGACGATGTCATCGCCAGCGTTTGCCACACGATCGCCGGCCACGGCTGCGATCTCGTCGTCGTTTCGAGCGACAAGGATTTCATGCAGCTCGTCACGGACGGCATCAGGCTTTTGGACGGTGCCAAAGACCGCTGGATCGGCGCCGCCGAAGTGAACGGCAAATTTGGCGTCGAGCCGGCAAAAGTCATCGAAGTGATGGGACTGATGGGCGATGCGGTCGACAATATTCCCGGTGTCAAAGGCATCGGCGAAAAAACCGCCATCGGCTTGATTCAGCGCTTCGGCACGTTGGAAAATCTTTTCAGCCGCCTCGATGAAATCGAACACCTGGAGCTGCGCGGCGCCGCACGGCTGCGCAGGATGCTGGAGGATGGCAGAGACGCGGCATTTCTCAGCCGGGATCTGGCCACCGTCAGACGCGATGCGCCGATCAGTATTTCGCTCGAACAGCTTAAATTTACCGGCTTCGATGGCGAAAAGTTGCGCCGTCTGTTCGTCGAGTTGGAATTCACCAACTTGGCTAAGCTGCTGGAGAATGGCCGGATTTAACTCGATTTTTCTTCGCTTCTTCCACGCCCGCTAAGTTAGTCTCTCCCGCGGTATTTTTCTTGTCGATTTTCTCTTGGATTTAACCTTGCACCTGTGGCAGATTGAGCCCAGAAAGAAAGGTGGCATCGATTGCCTGAAAGGCCGCCTAAGCGAAGCAGCGAGGTGTTAGTTTGATCAATCACGAACGGCTGAAGAATCTGCTCATCGAGCTCATCAAGATCGACAGTCTCTCGCGCAAAGAGTTTGACGTCGCCATGCGTCTGAAGCGTGAGATGGAAGAGTTGGGCGCGACGGTAACAATCGACGACGCAGGTGACAAGGTCGGCGGCAACGTGGGAAATCTTGTTGCCCAATTTCCCGGCAACGTTCCTGGAGCCCAGCCGCTGCTGCTGTCGGCCCACATGGACACCGTGGTTCCCGGGGAAGGCATCGTGCCGATTTTGGACGGCGACATTCTACGCACCGACGGGCGCACGGTTCTCGGCGGCGATGACAAGAGCGGGGTTGCGATCATTTGCGAAGCCCTGCGCGTGATCAAAGAGCAACGCATTCCGTGCAGCGCCGTCGATGTGGTTTTTACGATCTGTGAAGAAGCGGGCTTGATCGGCGCCAAATGCCTCGACGTGAGCAAATTGCGCGCGCGCACGGGTCTCGTGCTCGATAGCGATTCCGTCGGTTTTCTGTTTACCAAAGCGCCTGCGGCTAATCGCATGGAATTTCGCGTCTATGGACTTGAAGCGCACGCCGGCGTCTGCCCGGAAAAAGGCATCAACGCAATTAAAGTCGCTGCCGAAGGGATCGCGCGAATGCGCCTGGGGCGCATCGATCATGAAACCACGGCCAACATCGGTGTGGTCGAAGGCGGCATGGCGGTGAATATCGTGCCCAATCAGGTCATACTCCGCGGCGAAGCGCGCAGTCACAGCGAGGACAAACTGAATCGACAGACCGAGCATATGAAAAGCTGCCTCGAGGACGCGGCAGCGCGCTACGTGCTGGATATCGACGGCAAGCGCCACAACGCCAGGGTCGAAGCCAAAATCGAGCGCGATTACGACCGCATGGACGTGCCCGAGAGCGCGCCGATTGTGCAACTCGTTCACGCCGCGGCGAAAAATCTCCATCTGGACGTAAAGGTCCTCGCCACCGGCGGCGGTTGCGACGCCAATGTGCTCAATCAGAAAGGCTTGGTCGTCGCCAACCTGTCGACCGGCATGCGTGAGATTCATACAGTCAACGAGTGGCTCGATTTAAAGGATTTGAATCTTTCAGCCCAGATGGTGCTGGAAATTGTCAGACTCAACTCAGCTCAAAATCCGTGAGAGGTAAAGCGCAAAGAGTGAGGCGTTTTCGGAACTAAGACTCGACGCCCCTTACCGTTCACCTCTAACCAATTGAACGATGCAAGCAGAAGAAATCGGACTCCTGCTCAAACAGGAGCGCGGCCAGTTCCTGGAATTTATCAGCGCCTACGAATATCGCCGCGCGGCCGGCCAGAAAAAGCGCGAGGAAGATTTAGCTCGCGAAATTGTGCGCGCGCTCTCCTCCATGGCCAACGCCGATGGCGGAACCGTGCTCGTCGGCGTCGAAGCTGACAAAAGCGTCACCGGCATACCGTACGATCACGATGAAATGCACGCGATCATCCAGGCGCCGCAAAACCTGCTGCGCCCGCAGCTAAGCCCGTCGTGCGAAAAAGTCCGGCTGGGAAATTTACAGCTGCTCAAGTTCGAAGTCGCCTCGGGCCTGGAGATCTATCGAATCGCCGGTGGCCGCTCGTTTTACCGGATAGCCTCCGAAACCGCGTCGCTTCCCGCGGATCAGATCCATGCCCTAAAGGAAGCAAAAAAACACGTCTTCTACGAGCGCCAGCAAGCGCTCAACGCCACCTGGTTCGACCTCGATGCAGATTTGGTGACGGAGTTCGTCAACAAAACCCAGCCCGGCAAAGATCCCCAAGTATTTCTCAGCCAGACGTACCACCTGCTCGATCAGTCGCGCGCGCTTCCTTGCCCCAACATGGCCGCGCTCCTACTATTCGCGAAAGATCCGACCCGTTGGCATCCACGGGCCGGCATCGATTTCGTTAAATACGAAGGCGCCGAGCGGCAGCACGGCAGCTCGCTCAACGTGGTTAAACGAATCCGTTTCGAAGCGCCACTGGTCAGATTGATCGACGAAGCGGTCGGCCGGATCAAAGAACATATGCGCGAGCGCACGATCCTGCACGATCTTTTTTTCCGCGAGCGGCTGGAGTACCCGACGTTCGCGTGGCAGGAGGCATTGGTCAACGCCGTGGCGCACCGCGATTACGGCTTGAGCGGCGCCTGCATCGAAGTGTGGATGTTCGACGATCACATTAGCGTGCGCAGCCCCGGCTTACCCCCGGAACCTGTGACCTTGGAACAATTGAGAAGACAAAAAAGCCTTCACTTCTCGCGCAACCCGATGATCGTCCGCGTGCTCGCGGATCTTGGTTACCTGCGCGAAATGGGCGAAGGCGTGCCGCGTATGTTTCAGGAAATGGAAACCTACGGTCTACACCCACCCGAATTGTCCATCGACGGTTTTATTTTTACCGTAACCCTCCGCAATGCGCCCGTCTATGACGAGGCAACGCTCAGATGGCTCAACCAATTCGGCACGGCGCAGATCAATTTGCGCCAACGACGGCTGCTTGCCTATGCGTACTGCCACGGCAAAACCTTTTCGACGGCCGAATATGAGAGAATCGCCGAAGTCGATCGCGACACTGCCTATCGGGATATTCGTTTGATGATAAAAAGCGGCATCCTCGCGCCGCTTAAGCCCAAAAGCCGAAGCTACCGCATCGTTGAAAAGCTCTAGCCGAAGGCCGCCATGAATTTTTCTCAGCTCATGAGCCTCGCCAGCGGCCATGTCGAAGCGCGCATCGTCCAGTGTGCTGTTCGGCTGGATATCTTTGACGTCTTTAAGGATACTTCGGCACCTGCCGAAACGGTCGCCCGCCAACTCGGCTTAGAACCCGCCGCAACGGAACTATTACTCAACGCGCTGGCCGCGCTGAAACTCCTCATCAAACAGAACCAAACTTTCTCCCTCGCGCCGATCGCGAGACGATATTTGTTGCCGAACTCGCCACAATATGTCGGCGGGATGATTCTATTTGAAGATTCCCTCTGGCAGTGCTGGGAAAAACTGCCGGAGGCGATTCGTTCGGGCAAACCGGTGCGGCCACCGGACATGTATCAAGAGGATCCCAAGGAGACCGAAATTTTTATTAATGCGATGGATTCTCTCGTCAAGGCGCGTGGCGACGCCGAGATAGTGGCAAACAGTCTCGACTGGAACGAAATAAACGAGCTGCTCGATATCGGCGCCGGACCCGCGACTTACCCCATCGAGCTATGCCGGCGATTTCCCCGGCTCCACGCAACAGTCTTCGACTTGCCGGCGACGCTCAAGATCACTGAACGCTACGTGCGCGACGCAGGGCTCGGGGACAGGATTCGCCTCCTCGCTGGCGACTATCGCAACGATCCGATTCCGTCAACGTACGAAGTCGTTTTAATGTCGAACATCATTCACGGTGAAAATTATGAAAAAAACCAGCTGCTCATCGGCAAGCTCGCAAAGAACCTTAAACCTTCTGGGCGGCTCGTGATCAAAGACCATATCCTCAACGAGACGCGGGCGGAACCGGCGATCGGCGCCATCTTCAGCTTGCTGATGCTCCTCACCACCGACGGCGGCCGCTGTTACAGCTTCGGGGAAATCCAACGCTGGATGGAACTGGCGGGCATTGGACAGGTGCGCCAGATCGATCTACCGCCACCGCTTACCTCGTCGCTCGTCATCGGCACCAAGTGATTAGCTTCGCGACAATTTATGTTACACTAGGAGAGAAATCGCCGCCAAGGAAGGACTTCCCACCATCGACGAAACAGAGCAAAAAGCCAGAGAACAAGCGGTCATCGAAAACCTCAAACCCGCTTGTCTCTGCAATAAGATCCGCAAAGGCACCGTAGTCAAAGCGATTCAGGCGGGCGCCAAGACTTTCGAGCAAGTCAGCAAACGCACCGGCGTCGGCACGGGCCCCTGCGGCGGGCGGCGCTGCGGCTCGTTGGTTCGAGGCATGTTGGGGGAGCCGGTGACGCATTGTAACGAGTGCGGCTGGCCGGTTTTGTCAGGCTCGGTATGCCCGCGTTGCGATTACGCCAAACAGGAAAGTTGATGGTGGGTAAGCCTGATGGATTCGCGGGCTGACGCTCAGTTGATGATCACCAATCCTCGGCCGTTTTGCGAATAGAGCTGAATTCAAAACAAGTCCAGCAGCACTGGTTGCTGCAGATTAATACGCTGCAACGTTTGGATCCCTTAATTGTCGGTTTTGCCATCCCGTCCTCTCGCGGATTTCAGCGAACATTTACTAACCTTCGAGATCGATTGCATATCTCGTCTCGTTGCTCTGTGAGACAAACTAATTCTTCTCGCTGGCGAGTTTCTTTAAGAATCGTTTGCGCTGATGCGTGCAAGACGTCGCTTTATTTTGAGCGGCCTCTTCCGTTTGGCATCCCATGCACACCGGGCAAATCCATGCCCCACACGCGCAACGCCCGCCCGCCTTTCCCGTAAGACCCGGTTTGCTGTAAAAACTCTTCTGACAACGGATACAGAGAATCGCCTCCGCTGCATCAAGAATTTCCAAGTCTTCGCCCGGCGCGATATAGCGCATCGACAAGCCGTCAACGACCACGCGATATTGAAAAGCCTCTTTGGTGATCGGCGTCTCTAGTAAAGCCCCGCCTCTCGTGAAGCACGCTTTAATCGCCGTCGTGCCTTCGATCTTGCCCTCATATCCTTTCGTTTTATGGCGCACCAAAGTGCCGTCCCGCAAATTTATTTCGATACTATTCGGCATACCGACCTCCCTTTCGAAACAAAACCTCCGGCTCGTTTAAAGCTCGGAGGCTCAGCAATTACGTACGAATAAGCTTTAAATGACTCTTCATACTAACATGCCGATCCCTACTTAGCGAACTATCCCAAGCCTCGATAAAGGGCTCGTTGAAGCTCCATCGCATAGCCGATTGTCGCCAATCTCATGATTCGCCGCGGGCTGCACAATATCAAGAAGAATAAATTTGGACGTCGCTTTCCTCGATGCGCCGGCCGCGGGTAATCAATTTCACGATGCTGCACACATTGCGACTAACATCTCCAATATTCGCTGCCGGAAAACCGTCCTTAATATATCTGCCGATGAATTTTTGCTCCCCCAGATCGATGATTTGAAGAAAATCATTCTTGTCACTATCTTCGAAGTAGTGCTTGGTCCCCGGGGCCGGACTATCCAGTTCAACTTGCAAGGCCTTTGAAATTTTGATGCCCACAAACAATCGCCGCGCTGCGTCAATCATCAGTCATTCTCCTTCACTCTATTTTCATTCGCGCCAAAGCGCGGTTATCCGGACACCCGGATTTCCTTCGAGAACCGTCGATCGAGGCGGCGGACAGTCCGGTTTCACTGCCGGTTGAGATGCCGCCCTAAGAAATGGAAATTGACGAAACTATCCGGCTTTCCAGCTCAATTTGCTATTTTCAGCGCGACTCCAAGCGGCAACGCGTTATCACCGATGCTCAAAGCCGTGCCGAGTTTTTCCAGCTCCCACCAGGATACGGTTTCTTTGGCCACCGCTTCCTTGCCATTGGTGTCCGATTTCTTGTCGCCTTGGGGCAATTTGATCAGGTACTTAACATTATCGCCGTCACTCAGAGTCAGCGAAAGAACCAGCTCTTTGCCTTCCTGCGAACCCAAGGTCTGCATTGACGCGATGCGAGTCGAGAGCGTGGTCTTACCGACCGTGTCCACGTACAGCCAAATGAAGGAGCCGATGGTGGCA
>WNFR01001558.1_pt1 | contig 24261 bp, 20 predicted proteins | sample 5400221 | NCBI WGS metagenome assembly WNFR01 (sample SAMN13153357, study PRJNA577476) | soil metagenome | isolation source: 40 cm soil under Madrone tree | place: USA:California | collected 2016-06-14 | reverse complement strand
CGACTGCGGCTGCGCGTCTTCCAGCCGAAGTCAACCAGCAGGGAGTCACGGTCAAGAAGCAAAGCCCCAGCATCTTGATGTTGATCTCGCTTTACTCGCCAAAGGATGCTTACGACGCCAACTTTCTGATCAACTACTGCGGCATCAACCTGCGCGATCAACTCCTGCGCATTCCTGGCGTCGCACAAGTCGATCTGTTTGGTGGAACCGATTACGGGATGCGAATCTGGATACGCCCCGACCGGCTCGCGAAGCTCGGCTTGACTCCCTCCGACGTGATCTCTGCCATCAAAGAGCAGAACCTTCAAGCGCCCGCCGGCAAAGTCGCAGGATTACAACTCATTCGGCCGGCTCAACGGCAAACAGGGCGGCGCGATGGCAGTCTATATGTTACCGGGCGCAAACCAACTCAAGGACGCGGCGACGATCTACGAGACGATGACGCACGCCAAGACGATCTTTCCGTCGGATATGGATTACAAGATCGTCTACGACACGACCCCGGCAGTCGAGGCTTCAATTCACGAGATACTGAAGACCTTTGTCGAAGCATTGATCCTGGTGACGCTGGTTGTCTTCATCTTTCTACAAAACATCAGGGCGACGATCATTCCGATGATAACCATCCCTGTCTCCCTGATCGGAACGTTCATCTTCTTTCCGATGCTGGGGTTCTCGCTCAACACGCTTTCGATGTTCGGACTCGTGCTGGCTATTGGAATTGTTGTTGACGACGCCATCGTCGTAGTCGAAGCGGTCATTCATCACCTCGAGCACGGCATGTCGCCGAAGGAAGCGACTCTCCAGGCGATGAAGGAGGTTTCGGCTCCGGTCATCGGCATCGCGATGATTCTCTCCGCAGTGTTCATTCCGGTCGCGCTCCTTGGCGGGCTGGTCGGAAGCATGTACAAACAATTCGCGCTGACGATTGCAATCTCGGTGCTGCTGTCGGCGTTCAACGCGCTAACGCTGACGCCTGCGCTCTGTGCGATGATGCTCAAAGCGCCTCGCCCGATGCGCGGACCGCTGGGCGTGTTCTTCCGTGGGTTCAACAAAGTATTTGAAGTTACGACGAATGGCTATGTGAACACGTCGCGTTTGCTCGTTCGCCGCGGAATCCTGACGATCGCAATCGTCGCGATGGTGATCGTAGGAGCCGGGTTTTTCAACCGCCTTATTCCGGCCGGATTCATTCCCGACGAAGATCAGGGCTTGCTCGGAGTCAACGTTCAACTCCCGCCCGGGGCCTCGCTTGCTCGAACCAGCCAGGTGCTGAAAAAAGTTGAAGAGATTCTGGCGAAGACTGAAGGGGTCGATTCTTTTCAAACGATCGGTGGATATGGGGCGTTGACAAACACCTACCAGCCGAACTACGGCTCGCTCTTCGCGCGGCTTCATCCGTGGGAGGAACGCAAGACTGCGGATGTGAAGGTCAAGGGAATCATGGCAAGGCTGCAGCGGGAGTTCGCAGGCATTCCAGAAGGAGTTATCTTTCCTTTCAACATTCCGACGCTCGCCGGCTTTGGCGCGGCGTCAGGATTCAACTTCCTCATTCAGGACCGAAGCGGCGCGATGACAGTCGCGCAGCTCGGTGACCAGGCTCGGGCGTTCATCGCAGCGGGTCGAGAACGTCCCGAGCTTGGCAATCTGTTCACTTCCTTCGATCCAGACTACCCTCAGGTCAAAGTCGATCTCGATCGCGAGAAGGCTCGCACTCTCGGTGTGCCGGTAGATCAGGTCTTTCAAACGATGTCGGCGGCAATGGGTGGAACGTTCGTCAACGACTTCAATCGTTTTGGAAGGCTCTACCGCGTCTACGTTCAAGCTGAAGCAGCGAATCGTTTGAAATCAGAAGACATCGGTAACATCTATGTCCGATCGAAGACAACCAACTTGATGATCCCGCTGTCGACGCTTCTCAACATCAAGGACAATGCCGGTACTGAACTCACGACGCGATTCAACCTGCAGCGCTCGGTTGAACTTCAAGGGGCGCCCGCGGCCGGCTACACATCCGGTCAGGCGCTTGCGGCCCTCGAGCAGGTGTTCGCCGAAACGATGCCCAAAGAGATGGGCTTCTCATACTCGCAGTTATCGTTTCAGGAGAAGATCGCCCCGCCTGCCGCGCCGACTTTAATCCTGGCAATCGTTTGCGTGTTCCTGTTGCTGGCAGCGATGTACGAGAGCTGGCGTTTGCCGTGGGCGGTGCTGCTTGGTTCACCGCTAGTCGCTCTGGGCGCGTTCTTCGGCGTGTGGATGATGGGCTACGACAACAACGTGTATGTGCAGGTCGGTCTCGTCATGTTGATCGGTCTGGCGGCCAAGAACGCGATCCTGATCGTCGAGTTTGCCAAGGCTAAACACGAAGAGGGTCTCTCTCTCGAAGAGTCTGCATTGACCTCTGCCCGGCTGCGTTTCCGTCCGATCCTGATGACCGCGTTCGATCTACTCGGTTCGATTCCTCAAACCAACGGAAAGTGGCTTGCGCGACTGAATGTAAGGCTGGGCCAGGGGAAAAAGCGCTAGACGACACCACCTGATTTCACTTTGGCGGGAAACGAGTATCCATGCTGTCTGGACCCGAGTGCTGAGTCCGTAGCCTCCCTCGGAGGCTGGATCCTCCTCGCACGTCACTCCGCCAGCGTACTTCCCTGGCAACATGCGCGAACGCACGCGCGGGGGTGCTAGCGGGCCACGACGAGCCAAGCCGCAATGAACCAAGCCGCAATGAACCAAGCCGCAATCATCCTGCAAGCTGCAGTATAGGAGTGCGCTCGTGGTGAAACAACTGTATTTAGTTACAGGTAGCGATAAAAATCGAAAAGGGTCAATCCGACCATTTATCTGGCTTTTCAATGCCCATCAATCCCCAAAAGAGCGTTCGACCCGGATTATCAAGCTGATCTCGACTGACCCAGCTTGCGAGGTTTTGGCCTCAACTCCATTGTTCGTAAGCTCAGGGAGAATCATGCTGGGCAGCGAAAGTGTTTGAGATACAACCGAGAGGCCGGGTTGGAGCAACCCGGGCTGACTCATCTCGCTTACGCGGCGTCCGCCGGCAATTGTCGCTCGGGTCTGGTTGATCACCTCGTATTGGGCTGATCGCTTCGAGGTTGCTTCAAGCTCCTGCTCCTGTTTGACATACCGCAAGTCAATTATCAAATCCTTGATATCTTGATAGCGACAGTCTCTATCCTTGCGTAACGCTTTACTGATCATGTATTCCAGGTCTGCCGGCAATCCCGGCTGATAGTGACTCAGTGGGACCGGTTCGCGCCATAGTACTGCGTCGCTTACCTCATCGAGTGTGTGGCCGCCGAATGGCGCGACGCCTCCGATCAACTCGTAGAGCATGACCCCCAGACTGAAAATGTCCGTTCTTGCGTCTACCTCTCGCCCGCACAGGTACTCCGGAGACATGTAGCGCGCAGTACCCAGGATCCTGCGCTGGATGAAGCCTGCGGGCGGTTCGTCGTTCGGGGCAGTCACATACGATGCAAGAATCTCTGGTTCGACATCATCGGGCGAGAGGGTATCTTGATTGAGCATCCCGGGGCTGCATGGATGCGTTTGGGAGAGCGTCCGCGGTTGCATCAGCTTCGCCAGACCAAAATCCAGGACCTTGACCAGGCCGTCCGACCGTACCATTACGTTTTCGGGTTTGATGTCGCGATGCACAATGCCTGCTGAGTGCGCCGCGCTCAGCGCGCTGGCTACTTGGCTTCCGACATCGAGCACAGCGCCAAGCCCCATTCGTTTGCCCGCTACCTGCTGGCGCAGGGTTTGACCATCAACAAACTCCATCACTATGTAACAGGAGTCAGCTGCGTCGCCGAGCGCATAAACAGTGACGATATTCGGGTGATTGATCGACGAGAGAGCCTTCGCCTCGAGTTCGAACCGCTGCAACCGCGACGGCTCGCGTGCACACTTGGGCGGCAACGTCTTTATGGCGACTGAGCGTCCGAGCCTAATGTCGCGAGCACGATAAACAACCCCCATCCCTCCGGAGCCAATCGGGCAAAGGATCTCGTAGGGACCAATACGAGTGCCAGTGTTGATTGCCATTCGTGAGATCATCTCCTTTCGCCAGTCTTATCTTCTGCGGATCTTGAAGTACTCACCGGGCTTCTGTCCGGACTGAGACTCAAAACACTGCTAACCTAACGTCGTCTTCGCGATTCGCTGCGACGCTTTCCTTTTCTATGATTGTAGAACTGGAGGGTGCTGTAATAGAACTGTGAGGAACTACAGTAGATAGCGAGGAAAACCAACAGCGTTCATCTGGCCGCTGAGCCTGACCTCACGGATCGAATGTGCTTTTAGCGCTTAGGGCTTGATCGCGGATCTCTAGAGTGACAGATGGTCGTCGAACAACACCGGCAGCCGATTACTCGAGAAAGCCCGGATTCGCTGATAGCGACCGGACTCCGATTCCGTTGTCACGAGGAGTGTCGCCCCGCGCGCTCTCTTAACGTCTGTTGCGCTCCATCTTGGGATCCGAAGGCATCCCCTCTGCTCTCAGGATGCGATTTTCGCCCTTGGTGACTACCACGTTTGAACATGGTCGTTGAGCCATCAGTTTCTCCTCCCTCTCAAGCGCTATGTCGTGCGCACCGCGGCACGAGCCTTGGCCGAGATAGTCGAATCCCAACTCTACCTTCGCATAAGCCTCTGCCAACTCGTGAAACGTCATGCTGCCGGGCGGCACCAGAAGGTTGGTTCTCAGGTTCAACCAGCGAGTAGTCGGATTGATTGCCGCCAATGAGTCAAACCCTTCAGGCGGCCGCTCGTTGCGTAACTTCACTCCATTCCTCCTGTACGGGTTTATTCGACTGTCAAAGTTGTTGTCCAGATTCACCACGGAGATATTTACTCTATCACCATCGCTTGTAGGCGCTCGCTGGCCAATGTGGAGCAGGTAACGACGCGTACTCTCAGTTATCTGGAGAAGCAGCATCAGTCCCTCATTCTCTGAGATGTAGGTCGCCAGCACCACGGGAGCGTCTCCGGAGGCGGCCTCATCGACCTTTGCGGCGATGACAAGGTTGGCTGCGTTCAGCGTGACTCGGTTATCGCTTCCAAGATCGAGCAAGTCGGTGTTCTCAGGCCCGACAATCCAGCGTAAGCGAGCGAGCGCATCGATCACATCGCCGCTGACCCACAACCCCCCGTAGTTTTCAGATGAGGTTGAGGTGAACCCACTCTTATCTCGAAGGACTTGATTAGCAAGCCGTACCGTTTCGGGTTGCGGAGGTGGCGCAGCAATCAACACATCGGCGTGACACGAAGGCGCAGGGAAACTTGTCGGTCCTTTGTCCGCTGATACAAAGGAATAACCTGCCGTTTGCGAGCGAGCCACTATGATGAGACTCAGCGGTACAAATAAAGCGAAAGCAAGTCCGCGTTTCATCAGACCCCTCCTGATCCAGGCTTCTGCTCCAACACCTAACGGCCGAAGACTCGCTCGATACTTCATTTCCGCGCGACCAGAAACCGTTGGAGCTAAGGCGCACTTTACTGTCGGGATTGAGGATTTAATACTGTCAGTTCTTACAGATGCGGAGAGAAAAAAATGCAGTCGCCTTACCAGGGCGATGATGCTCGCTTCCGGTTGCGACCATCAGAGCATCAAGCGGGACACCGTCGACTTTGACTCGGCTCGAGGTGCAACAGCTAGTCGAGGAATGCTATAGCTCGCTCGGATATGCGTTCATCGTCTTATCGTCGGTCAGGTCGTGAACATCGCAGACATATGTAAATTCAATCACATCCACAGGGGGGACCGTAGAGGAGGAGCTTAGAAAATGCCGTCTTCCAGAGTGCGCTCAGACACACTTGGGTTTTGTGAGACGAGCCACTTATCAAGATACTGGTCCAGGGTTCCATGATGCTCAAACGCCTCAGAACCTTGAGTCTTGAGCTGGTGTTCGAGTTGTCTGGCGATGTCCTTCGCGTCGGTCTTACTTTCGGCTCGTCGCCAAATTTCCCTCTGTTTTCCGGCCGCATCTGTAATAGGTAATGCGCGCATAGATCTCTCCGCCCTTCTCCTTGTACCGCTTCACTATTGACCTCCTGAGCCGTTATACCACGAAAGCAAGAAGGGCGTTTTCGTCCCCAGAGTTGTCCCCAGTCTTGCAGAAACAACGGCAAATAAGCGCCAACATTCGCTGACAGCTTTCTTGCAATTGGCTAGCATTTCCGTCTATACTCGTCTCTCGTTGTTCGGGGTTGTCGGGCTCGCTGGGAGCTTACAAACCGGGGGTCACTGGTTCGAAACAAGTAGCGCCCACCAAGTTTGTGACGCTTTTGCGAGCTGTTGAGCAGCCTTTGAAAGTTCGAGCGCGGAGTCGTAGTTCAGCTGGTTAGAACGCCGGCCTGTCACGTCGGAGGTCGCGGGTTCGAATCCCGTCGGCTCCGCCACTAAATCCTGGGAAACCAGGTGATGGAAGCCATCCTTCGGGGTGGCTTTCGTCGTCTTCGGTGGGTGTAGCCGTTTTTGTAGCCAGACCTTCTGAGAGTTGTCCGGCTATCAGTTCAACGGTCTGTTGCTTAAAGGCGGGAGAGAAGTGTTTGTATCGCTCTAACTCCTCTGATCTGTGGCCTGTCATCTTGCGGATAATCGCATCCGCTACGCCTTCCATAAACAGCATTGTGGTAGCAAAATGTCGGAGGTCGTGAATCCTCAAGTCTGTGACCTTCGCTAGCTTGCAGACTCTCCTAAAGCGCTTCCCTAAGTCCCAAGCATGAGGCTTTGAAAACTTCTCCTTGTCCTTGTGCTTGACATTCGGTCTAGCCGGAAACAAGTAGTCGTCTTTGCCGTAGCTCGGAAGCTGTCTCAGAGCTACGATGCACAGAGCTGGTAACGGAAGCCTGTTGGCTCTCCTGTTCTTGCTGTCCTTCTTCGGCATATGGATGTATGGGAACTCGTCATCTACTGGAACCTCGCTCCACCTACGAGACAGAATTGAACTCTTCCTCATTCCTGTACACGCCGCAAGAATGATGAAGGCTTGTAACTCATAGTCCTTCTGCTTCTGACACTCCTCGATGATGGCTACAAGCTCGGTTACTTCCACAAACCTGTCCCTGGCTTCACGCTCTGGAAGCTGCTTGATTGGAATTACCGGATTGTCGTCGTACTTCTTCCACTTTATTGCAAAGTTGAAAGCGGAGTTGAGGATGGTCCGGTAGTGGTTGACCGATGATGGCGAGAGAGTCTTCAAGAGGTCATCGAGAAAATCCCGTACCATCTCCGGTGTGAAATTCCGAGCCTTGAGCTTTCTGAACTTATCAAGTCTCGGCAGTAGGTACTGAAACTTGCTAGGGCGGTCCTTCGCGTGTCGCTCCCACCAGAAGTCTAGAATCTCGCCAACGGTGGTTGATTCAAACTTTCGGGTTGGGAGGAGCTTGCGTTGCGAAACCTGAACAAGCCTCTGATTCCTGAACTGCTCCGCTACGGACGGATCGGCGGTGTGGGCGCTTTCCCGAACACGTTTTCCGTTCTCGTCAGAATAGTCAATCCAAAGCTGCGGACTGCTCTTATTGCGGTGATACACTCCTTTCGGTAGTTTCATTCGTCCTCCTTTCTAGAGATGTGATTTCTCGAATGCCCTTCGGGAACCCTCTCAAGTTTGTCGTGATCAAACATAGGACTGATGGAACGGCGTGAACCACGCAGAAGCCCGGACACATCGCATAAGGCAACTTGCACCAAGCGATTTATTGTGGAACGTGGAAAGCCCTACTTACGTCAGGCAAGGTTTTTGAGTCGGGGGGGGAACTACGTGAGCATTAATGATTGGAGACAGCCTATTTCTTGACCGTCATGGCCATGCTACCAAGTGGGCAGAATCTGTCAAATGGGTCATAGAGAACGATGTGTTTGAAACACTCATTTCTCCGTATCATCGGCCCACGCCTCAATTATTTGGCCTAAATAAGCGGAAAGTTAGTCCGGACAGAACCATTGTTTCTGGCCTTGTGGTCTAATGGTCTAAGCCCGAAAAGAATCGAGGTCGTACGTTGTTGGTCCCTCGTTCCACCTTGGAATCAAAAGTCAGACTGCCAATAGAGCGCCTGCCACGACACCTGACTGGGCTTAACTTGCATATTAACTTGGGTATTTAATACGGCTTAATTCAGTTAATACGAGTGTCGCATTAAATGTGGGGAATAAAGAACCTACTTAAGTTAATATGGCACCTCTTAAGGATGAGGGGTGGAAGGTTTTTGTTTTCTATTTTTTCTTTTTTGTTCTGCTTCGTTTACGTGAGGGGTGGGGGATTCAACCGAACAGCGGTTGAGGAGTATTGAACCCATCTTGATAAGAGAAATAAAAAGCAGGGTCGGACAGCGTGGCAAAGTTTTGCAGCGTGGCAGCGACGCAAAATGGAGCGGTCAGCAGCTTTCGAGCTTTGTCTAACCGCGCCTGCCCCTCGAACACAAAAACGCACGGCGAATCAACCGGCTTGGCTTCCTCATATCGCTGAAGTTTGCTGACCAACTCGGCTAGCGGTTCAGTTCCGGTGTCGTACTCCCAAAATGTTTGCAAGACGCTTTCGTCGTCGGCCACAAAATCAACGCGCAAATCCGGATTGAGTTTTCCAAGCTGAGAGGAGAAATCAATTTTGAAAATTTCAAGATTTGATAATTCAATTTTGACAAAGAGATCGCGCAGCGCCAAGTTGTGGGTCGAGACGTTGGGGTGGGCGCCGACGTGGTAGATCTTGGGTCTGCGGCCGGGAAGCTCCTTAAGTAATTTTTTGTCAAGCAACTTCCGAAGATCATTGCTCGCGGAAACTTTTTGCGACGCGGGGTTATGGTTTAAATGTCCGTAGCACAGCTTGATAATCTGAGGTGTGGTGAGGTATTGCGCTCGCTCAAGGTAGTGCAGAATTTTGTCCTGCGCTGTTGAAAACGGTTTTGCGGTGGCTTTGCTTGGCTTCCATTTTAAGCGCCACTCCGGGCAGTACTGCTGCGTAGGGGCCGCGCCCGCCTGGGCGGGAAGGGTGGGCGGACTGGGGGGCTTGGAGGCCGGGGTGGGCGGTCGCGGAGTAGGGTGCGTTGGTGGCGGCGCTGCTTTCTTCTCTGCACCGTAGTGAACCCTGGTGTACTCAATAACTGCGCGGCGATTGCTTTGGGTATGAGGTTTCGGTGGGGGATTGGTAGTAAACAGAAAGGTGTCGCTAGCTTTAGTGGTCGGGCGACAAAGCGCCTCGTGCTTTGCTGCGTCAAGATTGAGGATGTCATCAACGCCGTAGCTTCCGAGTGAATGCCTGAGCGCATTGGCATCCTTTTCATTGATCGGCAGCACTAGGATGGTCCCCACATTTCCTAAAAGTGCATCCTTTGTTTTCTCGTCAAGCTGGCTGATGAACTGGTGGGCCACGACGAGCCTGAGCCGATATTTGCCGGCTTCGGAAAGAATCTTGTCAAAGGGTGCGACAATCATATTTTGAAATTCATCGGCGTAGAGGCTGAAGGGTACGCGCCTCTCCGGAGGGAGGTGCGCGCGACGCATAGCGGCTAGTTGTAATTGGGAGATCAAGAGGCAGCCGATGAGCCTGCTATTGTCTTCACCAATTCTGCCACTGGAAAGATTAACCAGCAGGATTTTTCGTTGCTGCATCATTTCATCAAAACTTAGGCGGCTCTCTGGATTTGAGAGCATTGCGTATAACACCGGAAAGTCGGCAAAGCGGTTCATTCGTTGAATCAGGGGTTGGACCGCATCTTTAGGCAGGGCAGGAAAATCTACCTCCCAAAACTCGCGGAGCGGCTCATAGCTGATTTGCTTTACAATACGCTCTCGATAGGACGAATCTTTCAGCAATTTGGTCAGATCAAAAAAGCTCACCGGAAACGGGGCGCGGGTTAAAGTGGCGACAGCGGCTCGCAAAATATTCTCCATCCGGTAACCCCACGTTGAAGAATCCACAAGCCGCTTAAAGGTTCCAACCACATCATCAATTAGCGAGGGCACGTTCGCGGGGTCGGACGTTTTCAAAATGTTAATGGGAATTGGGTACTTAGCATCTGTGAGGTCAATGCAAATTGTGTCACTGACGCGTTCACTAGGGATATAGTCTAGCAATCCTTCGACAAGATCACCGTGCGGGTCAATAACACAAAGGCCCGCACCGGCGATAATATCTTGCACAATCATATTGGTGATCAGGGTTGACTTGCCACTTCGGGTACGGCCTAGAATGTACACGTGGCGATCTCGCACCGCCTCCGGCAGGGTCACGATCTGCGTTCGGCCAGAACCACGACTTGCCCCCAGAACAATGCCTGGCTGTCTATAGAGCGCAGGCGGGTCCGACTGCTTGGCCGAAACACTTTCAGCTATCTCAGGATCAATTGGCGGGAAGTGGGCAAGGGCGGCTAACTCGGCGGTGGAAACCACTCCCCACCGGGATATGCGGCGGTCCGGTTTGCTCATCTGCTGCACATCGGAAATTTGCCAGTGGCCGCTACTGGTTTCGTACTGGCGGAAAAAATGATGACGAAGCGAGGTGAGCAGTTGCGAATCAGAACTGATGAGCCGAACGCAGTTCAGCCAGGGTGGGTTCTTGCTTGCAAGGTTCCGTATACGCCGGGTGATCTGGTCGTTATAAACGCTGACTCTTCCTATTACCTCGCGGTTGCTCCGCTTCAATTGTTGAGCGTGGTCCTTGAGGTCGTGGGCCTGGGAGCGATACGTCGCAGGGTCGTAATCATATTCAGAAGGATTGCCACGTGAACTCTCGGCAAAAACTTCGTGCTCAGAAGCTAGGCGATCCGAGTAAGCGGCAAGCTGCCTTTGATAGCGTTCTAAGGTTGTGTGAAGCATCTGAAACGCTTGAGCGGCGATAGGGGCACATAGTACTTGGAAAGCAAACTGGACACCCTGAACCCTCCGTACAAAAGAGAAGAGATCGCTATAAGGGCTAATCGAAAAATCAGTAAGTGTTTTGATCGTATCTGACATCTTCGGCAAATGCGCTTGGACTGCGTAATATGTCTTTTGGGGTGTTGAAAAAACCAGCGGAGCTGGCGCTGGCTGAATAAAAAATCTTTGGAAATGACTCTTCAGTTGCCCTTCAATGAGCGTCTGGTCTTGCATATCAAACGACAGTTGAAAGTGGGCGGTGCCCGATTCCCAGACTAATTCAAAAATGAGTGGATGCCTTGCTGTGCGGACCTGGTCCAAAAATGCGCCAGTGTTCAAAATAGACTTCGCTTGAACGGGCAGCAGTTTCAATGTTCGGAGACGATCACTTGAAACTTGCGGCGGCAACGGTAGATCGGGCTGGGAAAGTGGCGGGAGCCCGAACGCCTCAGGCGTGGAGGCGGCAAGATCGCGTGTAGCCGCAGACCAGAGGCCCGCTTGCCATTCAAGGAATTGGAGCTGGTGCGGGCTAAAAGCTGGGATAAGAGAAAGCGGAGGAACATTCTCTGGTGTGATCGTATCAAGACCTTGCCTCCCAAGTCGTTTATACATTTCATACGGATCACGATTCAGCCAAAGCCCCGGATACTTAAATGCCACGACTGCCAAGCCAGACTCCAGACAGTCCCGCTCAGCGGTCGCTATGGTCTTGGGGTCGCCAATGATAACGTAGACCGCCTCGGGCGAGGATCTGGAAGGTGCGGCAATCGCAAACGCCGCGTGCGACGGGATGATAAAACTATACGGGAGCTCGGTTCTGCTATGGTGCAGCGGATGAGCACTCGGCTTGGGTATTGGTAATTTCAATAACCGAAGGGCGATTTCTTCTTGGGTCAGAATCCGATTCAATCGCACTGAATCAATTCGCTGCATCGTGCTCCGGCGCTCCGCTTAGATGTCGATAAAGCCGCGCCTGCGGTGTTGATATTCAACACTCAATGCGGCCAAGAGTTGATCTTGTTCATCCACCGAAAGCGAATGGTCGGTAATAATCCCTTGCCTTGCCTGTTTGTACCATTGCTCTAGAGACTGTGGATCATTGTTAGCTGGCAGAGGAGTGCCGGTCCGGGATTGGCTAAGGCTCTGCCTGAGTTCGTAGGCGGCAAACTGGGCGCGCATCCTTCGCAAGTCTGCTTCTGCTATGTCAGCGTCAAGCTCGGTCAGCCGCAAATCCTTTTCTCTATCTTGAATATGGAATTCACGCTCAAGCTGCAAGTGTTCGTGCTGAGCGCGGACGGCCCCGGTCCGGGCTTCAATGATATGTTTTGCAGTCTCATAGTAGGCGATCCACTGGTTTAGCAATGCCACTTCGGCCGACTTAGTGAATCTGCTTTTAAGCACTGTGATGTACTTACCAAACAGACTTGGGGTTTGCGCCAGCCGTTCAAGATCGCGCTTGATCCGCCGCTCATCAAACACCGCCGGTGCTGACACTTCTTCATCCGTCGCCCTGAGACCGTGTCGGGGCGGAAACTGTAGTGTGTTTGAATCTTGAGCCCGCCGTGCGATGAAATCCGAGTCTATTTCGTCCCGCTCTTTAGCCATTGTACGATTCCTTCCGTGTAATAGGGATTAGCCACCAAGCGTTTCGGCCTTTGGAAAATCAACGCTATGATTGCTGCGCCGGCTAACCAAGGACAAACATACTGACCGTCGGCGCCCACTTGCCAACTATAGTAAAAGAGGACCAGAGAGGCGTAGAGCAATAACAAAGCTCCAAAAAAATATGGGTTAGGTTGTGCGATGTGCCGGTTGCCGCGATTTCGCACCTCAAGCTCATTGTAGGAATCCCCAAAGATGATTTGCCGGCGGCAGGAGCTGCAAACCATTCCTTTCATTCGTGTGTTACAGGTGCGGCAGGGTGATAACACGTGACGGTATGTCGGCCTGCACTGCCCGGGGCATTGCCAGTTATCTACAAGTTCAAGTTCTTTTTCGCAAAAGTGGCAATCTATTGTCGGCATCCACCGGGCAAGCAACTTTCCTTGCGCTGCCCAGCAAAGTAGGGGAGCAATAACTACTGCTGCGAAAAAGAGCCAGAGGGTCACTCCATACAATTGATCTGTCTTGGGATAAAGAAATGGCGTTGCCTCTCCAATAATTGTGATTGTAATGAGAAGTAGGAATGTGCTGGCTGCAATGACACTCACTACGACTGTGATCTTAACAATTGCTAAATGCTTTATCGTTTTTGAGGGGATAAGGGTAAAGTCGCCGGGCAGATGTTGGGCTACCCATATCACAAAACAAATAGAGGAGAGTAGAAAACAGGCTGCGGTGATATAGGTTAGCATCGATTCAGCCTCGTTATTTCATTACTACCCAACTGGCTTGGTGCCTCTCACCTTGGGGGCCGGTGAAGGACTGGTGGTTTTCAATAATCTTCGGGTACTGGGCAGCCTCATATTGGTAGCTTTTTTCATAGTATTCGTGGTGTTGAGAGTATACCCAGCCTTCCATATTTCGGTAGTAGTTGACGTAATAAATGCTCACATCCTTCAACCTTAAGAAAGCACGAAACTGAGTAGTACCGTCTTGGTATCTACCCTCAATGCGAACTGGGTAGTAGCCCTTTGCGGTTCTTTCATCCATCTGCTTATCAAACGCATTTTGCGGAAGCCAATCCGTCGCTTGAGCATCAGCAGGAACTTCCGTTGTACCTATTACGGGTGGAGCACCATGCGGCGGAGCGCTTGAAGAGTTTTGAACAGGGGATGATGTGACTTTCGGCGGCGGAGCATCCGGTTTTGATGGCTGTCGGGAAGGGCTGGGCGGCTCCACGTGTGGCTCAACTAATGCAGCGCCTAAACACGCCAACCCAAAGAAACAAATTGAGGCAACTAGCCAGGCAGACTTACCGTATGTTTGTTTCATCACTATGAGCGTTATTTGAAATAAGTATCGCTCATTATAGTCAACCGGGGCGCAAGGTCAAGGAGGGGAATACGAAAAAAGAATAGGAGGCTGTGCCTACTCTTGGAAGGGAGAAACCGGTGGCTAATAAATCTGTTTCCGCAATCAGATTTTGATCGTTTCTTGAAAGATACTTTGGTGAGTTCCGCGAGTCTAAGGTTTGAATTCTGCTTCTTTCAAGAGCAGGGCTCTGGCTTCTCGGAGATGAGACAATACCGTTGATTTTTTATTCAATGGTAGCTCCGAGACTTTTGACATTAGTTGTTCGACCTCGATCAAAGCCCGGCTGACTTCGCTCTCCTTTGGGCGCTCGGCTTGGTGGGCAATAAAATCATGGTCTGTATTTGTATATTCGGGGGAACGCATAAGGGGTTGTAGGTAGTTACTTGTTTGCAGGCTTTCATTCCGCTGAAATTTGATCTGGTAGTGCTCGAAGAAATCCGGTTTCCCTAATAAGGCAACTACCCCTGGTGAGTTCGTGAAGGCCACAGCAAACTTTATCAGCTTCAGGCCGGCCGCCACAGATTGATCTTGTGGAAGTATGCAGCGACTTTGCTCACCCTTGATGCCAGTAGAATACTGCTCTATTTCCTGGTTCAAGATCGAGACCGAGCGCGGGGAGTTTTGCCTATTTCACATCTTCTGCAGAGGGTAGGGGAGTGGCGCTCGTTAGAGATACTTAAGGCTTGTACTCGACACCAATCCTTTCCGCTGCCTGTTTTATCCACTCGCTCATTGTTTGGACCTGGTGTCGTAACACCTGCATTTCTTGATGGTACGTTCGGGTTTCATTGATCAGATCATCCAGCTTGTTGTAAAGGGTGTTTATATCCTGCTTGTTGGCAAGCTCCTCTCGGAGTTGTGTAAACTCTTCCTGAATTTCCTCGCTGGTTGGGAAGCGGGCTAATCGCTCGTCAAAATACTCTTTGGTGAGTTCCATAAAAAGAAGGTTAGTTGGCCAATTGTAGCGTAGCATACCGGCTAACGCCGTCAAGGGGGTAGGGAAGTGAAGTGTTGAACGTTCATTCCTTTGGTTTTCTGGGTGGCCGCGGATATCGGAATGTGAGCTGACCCTTTAGCAGTATGTAGATCAGTACGACCAGCAGTAGTCCCCAGCCGCCATACTCGCTTAGAATTTTTAATAGAGGATCCATCATTATCCTCATATTATTTGAAGCTACTTAACCTCGCCCAGCTATCATTTGTTGTTATGGCCGGGCGACGCGACTAGACATGGATCGAGGAGGCTACATATAAAACCTATACTCGGGTTGAATCTTTGAATTCGGTGAAACCTCTGCAAGAATTTGTCCCACACGCTTCGAGAATGCAATTGTAATTGGATCGCGGCATGCGAAGTCAGCAGTGTTCCAATTCATCTTAGTTAAGGCAAGTGTCTCCTTCAGCACTACATCCCACGGACTGTCTCCGTGAAGCTCTAAGATCTCGACTGGCTGTGGAACACGCGCGCCAGGGTATGTTCGCAGAAACGGAACATAACCTGACGTGTATAGCAGTAAGTCAGAATCACTAAACTTGATGTAAGTACCGCGTAAAGGCGGGTAGTCTCCTGTGCGATAAAACTGAAGACCTCGGGAACCAAGCGCTACAAAGTCTTTGCGGGGAATTGATTCCGAGGCTTCGGCCAAACCCTCTAACTCGTCTGACCAGAACCGTGAGCTTTTGTGTACAACTATGCGGCTTGGCAGACTACCTCTATTTTGGCGTTTGTATAGCTCGATAACGTCACGGAGCAAGCTTGCGGCGAGTTCTTTATCCATATGCGGCGAACGACCCCGCGCCTCCTCATCCCATTCGAGACTACCACCTCTGAGGATATAACCATCTCCCGCCGCGGTAAAAGCCTGAGCCATACTGGTTCGCACTCGCGGATTCTCACCGTTCAATTCGCGATAGAAAGAAATTCCAACGAAGCAAACTCCTGTTTCAAGTTCGGCCAATCGCCATGGCGCCCCGCCGGCCTTGTGGTAGAGAGCTGTGATGAAATTCCAGGCACGTGTCGCAATATCTTGCGTACGTGGCGCTCCAACACTCTCAGAGGTCCCAGACAACCTAAGGGTGCGCGGCCAGACAAGTTGCGTTGGCAGTCCAAACTGCATTGCTTCAGCTTTTAGACCTCTGCGCAGATTGTGATGCACCAGTTCGTCGTCCTCGATACCAAGGTTTGCGCCAGCTTCGAAGAGTGAGAGTTGATTCCTGTTGCGCAGTGACTTTCGCTCGCGCGACTTCTTTACCAGAACGGTGCGCCGTTTTTGAACCGTACAAGTATCAATCACGTCCTGGGGAATACAACACAGCACTACATGTGGTTTCGGGTCTCTCGCGGAAAGAACGTCGAACGCTCTAACATAAAGATCAATCACTTCCTTAGTACGTTCCGCAATGTCTGGTTTCGCGGTCGCCAGTCTTATCGCACTCTCCTTTATGCTTTCTCTCCAGGTGTCACCGTATACTAGGTCACACTGGAAGGGCATAGAGGCATTGATGCCCGGGAAATGTGGATAAAGGAACGGCTGACTACCATCATTTGTCAGCGCTCCTCGGCATGCCTCAAGCCAAGCCTCTGCATCGGCGATCATTCCAGGCGGACCAATGATTCCCACGGTGATGCTCTTCAACTCGGCGCGTGGCTGACCTTGAAGACTATATGGTCCGTAGAGTGCGAGACCCGTTTTGGGATCGACGTGCTTATGACCGCCGCCAAACGCAAGCAGCGGTTCCGATATCATTCCAGAATCGAAGTTCGCACGCCTAACATTGGGTGATCTCACTCGATCAGGAAATCGCCTCGTTGATCTCACTACTGCTTACCTCCTCATCGAATCCTGCATCGTAGGAAGGGTCATAATCGATTTCTTCCTCGGTTAGTTCGTTCTCTAATACTATTTCAGCTAGTTCCTCCTCCTCAGCGGCTATTATGGGCGCTTCTTCATCGAGTAACCTCATCAGGTCTCTTTGATCGCGCGCAATGCCGTATGACTGCTGAATCATTGCTGGAACGGTGGCTATCTCCATCATTTGATCGCCTGCCCAGATAGAAATCGGTCCCGCTTGCCTCCGACGGAGAACACTTGTCCAAAAACGAACATGGAAAAGCACCTGTAGATTTCGCTCGGGCCCAGTCCACTTGATTACCTGTTTTGTTAGCGATGGCCCACCAGCTGGATGAAGACCATCTTCCGTGAGCACCCAAGTCGGTGTCACTTTGATATAGAACTTGTTCACTAGGAAGATAACCCTGAGATACGCACCCAGATGCCGCCAGTATATGACCGTGCCGTCTCTTGTTAATGGTTTTGCAACCGTTCTCACAGCCTTCTTTCTACGCGGTGTCCACGTGATTGAATGCGTACCGCCCTCTTTTGCCGGAAAGAAATAGCGACCGAGCTTGGTGTTGTCGACGACTAGGCCCGCCCTAAACAAGTGTCGATCCAGCGCCATGTTCATAAGAGATACAACTATCTGGCGAAGGTCTTCATCGCGCACGAAACTAGAGATCTCGTGGATCTCTATTTCGTTTTCATCGATCACAGCAGAAAGAGGGCCATCGACACCCTCTAGGTCGTGAAAAGTAATGATCTTGTCTTCAAAAAGGCGGAAGGCGGGCATGAATCGATGCTCCAGTTCAATCCCTGCGGCTTCCTGCGCAGAGCGGATAGCCTCTTTCAGCCGTGTTTTTGAAGGAATGCCTTGGCTTCGGGCCTTCCCTTTTTTCATGAGACTGGAATCGATACTCGCCATATAGATGTAGCGGGGAAGCCCCTCAATTGGTAGTAGATTACAATATAAACTCTCGGTAATAACGTCTGGATCGGCGTCAGGAACTGCCCGCTCTGCAACTAGGGTGGAACGATCGATCTTCCGTCCAGTAGTAATCAATTGCCCACGGTGCGATATGGGTCTAGGCAATCGTTCCTGTTTTAGAACAGACAGCAACTCCCGAAGACCGTGTTGATAGCGAGGACCTCGGAGGTCTATAGCTCGCAAGTGTCTGAGCAGATACGGAATATAGGGGCAGTCTTGCACTAGAAGAGGTAGAATCCGGCCGCTACGATTGTCCGGATCACCCTGAAGCGCTGCGTGCCATTCAGCATCGGTCCATCCGCTCGGACTCTCAAAGTACTGGGGTGTCATAATAACCGCAATAAAACGACTCTTTTCGAGTCCTTCATTGATCATCCGCGGCAAGCTTTGTCCCGGTGCAACCTCTGCCTCGTCCAACCACGTTCGCAATGCACGACCATCATGCGATTCCGACTCAATGTCGGCGGCAAGTTCAGCAACAAATTCGTTATCGGTGCTGCGATGCGAAAGAAAGATGTCACGCGTGGCAACTTCGTTCTCGAGATAGGCGGCGGCCCTCAAAAAGGCTTCATAAGGTATTTGGTAGAGCTTCGCCAACTTGTGGAGCATCGGTGGAGACGGACTCTCTGCCTTGCCCGTTTCTAACTGAGAAAGGTAGGCATTCGAGATTCCGGTCTTCGTTTGAACATAGCGAAGCGTAAAGCCTTTTGCTTTCCTTGCACGGAGGAGCTCAGCGCCCAGATTCTTGCTATTATCGAGCATTACTTGGGATTCCGATACTATAAGCGTCGATCGATTGAGACAGTAAGCGAGATCCTAGCGTGATTGATATTGTGAACACAGCGAACAGAATAAGCTTAGTGTGGAAAAAAGTCAATTGAAAAATCTGTTGTATTTTTGATAAAGGATTCCTCTGAAGGTCGGTGGCAGTTGAAAGTCTCGAGGATCAATCCTCGCGAATTGCTGGGCCCACGCCGGAAGCAGTGGTCGCCTCCTGGCGCGCACAAAAAAAAAGGCAGGGAAGTTGAGCCTGCTCTCTCTTTCATCAGAGAACCATTAGATCGTTTATGCGTGTTTGAGCTTATGCTCAATATCTTTCTTAGGCTGAACCATGTTCTTTGCGAAGGCGTCGCTGTCCTCAAGGTCGCGCTTGTGGACGTGTCGACCTCTATCAAGCCATCCTTTGTACGTGTTGATGGGTCCTGCCTCGATAACATATGGAAGACGACATTCGGAAACGCAAAGTCACAATACGACTGTCGAGGCCTTGGCAACTGCAAAGGCATTCGGAGTTAGAGTATTGTTTGACATGCTAAATGGCGCGTGCTTCATTGGGCGCCTCTGTCATAGGCTCTGAGGAATATGGAAAACAAGATGTTTAGTCTCAACCGGAGTTTTGTTCGTGAATTAGCTGAGTTATTCTACGATGATCAGATCTCTCTTGTCGCGGCGCTCAACGAGAATAGGCTAGACAACCGCAAACCAAAGGGTGGTTACAAGGTCCGCAAACCCGTTTCTAAGAAGCGTATTGAAGGACACATCAAAGAACTAATCGAGGTCTCTTACTGGGGGAGCCTTACGAAGGAAGAAGGCAGAAACCATGACTTCGAAATAGTCTACGCTCTGCCTGAACAAGCCAGTGTCGGTAGTAACTACGTTACCATTGATCCACGTCTTTCATTCGATTCGCAAATTCTGGCGAAACTCGCGCCAGCTTTGGAGTCAACGCAGAGGATAGCGGTTTGTAAAAAGGCTAGCAGAAAGAATCAACTAGAAATTTGGGGGATTGCTCCGCCATTCGAGTGGCCATCACTAAGAGTAACGGCAATCGGACCGGGCCAGCTTATTGTCTGGATCTCAGATATGTGGAAAGCGAGGATAAGTGAGAAGGCACAACTTGTTGACGTCGGCCGCTACGACGATTTGTTTTCGAGCGTCCAACCAACTTATCCAATTCAAGATGAAGCCGACAAAGTAGCGAAAGAGAACAGCCGGCCAGACCTAGAGAAAATTGCTATTGCGATGCGTGCCCATGGTCATGGCGGCATATTACTCATAATACCCGACAGCATCACGGCGTGGCGCAACGTAATTGATATGGGGAAATTCCGGTTTAGCCCATATGAGAAATTCAAGAAAGATTTAGAGAAGAGGGACGAGGCTGTTCGACAATTCGTTTCAGGCCACACTGTAGAACACCTTGATACCTCGTTTAAGAGTATGGCGCAATCAATAAAATCGATAGCTCAATTCACGGCGGTAGACGGTGCGACGCTAATCACTCCCGATCGTGTGCTTTTGGGATTCGGGGCGAAGATTCGGCCGACGAAGAAAAAGGATGAGAGATATGAGCTGGTGATTTCAGATCCATTTTACCCAGCTGAGGTCGAAAACGTGAATCTCTCCGAGTTGCCATGGGGCACCAGGCACAAGGCGGCGGCACGCTTTGCTTTCGATCAAAAAGGCACGGTAGCAGTTGTTGCCTCTGTGGATGGTCGGTTATCCGTGTTCAAGCGGAATGGACGGAAGCTCTTTGTTTTGCGGAATGCGGAGTTCCTTTGGTTGTGACGCGCGTCCCGCGCTTGATTGGTATATAGTATTCCTCTCTGCGCAGTCGGATCGCAATATCTTCTTTCATTGGGTTTCCTGCTCTGGATTTGTCAATCTCGGTAGCCAATAACCTCAAAAGCCGGAAGGGCAACTTTGTTGACGAGCACTGGTGCCAGGATATTCTTTGCGCCGCACGTTGAGCAGATAACAATAAGCTCGCCGTGTTCCTTTTCGGCGTTGTTTTCAAACAAACGGGTATAGCACTTTTTGCATTGGAGCATAGGGATCGTACTTAATAATTAGTGACTTGAAGGAAAAGGCTTAAAGGGGCATTTCGTGGGACGCACTCTCTGAAGTCGTGCGGCGGCGCTTGTCGTAGATCTGCGTCGTCGTAATGTGGCGATGGCCTAAGAGGTCTTGGACTTTGCGTATATCGACGCCTGCATTTAGTAGTAGGGTGGCGGTGGTAGCTCTGAGAGAGTGGGGAGTATATACGGATTGGCGAGTGGTGGTACCGTCCGGTAGCTCGACCTCTTTCAGCGCTCCGGGCAAGCGCTCCAGGTAGCTTTCGATTGATCGGTACATCGTAGTCTCGTTCATTCGCCCTTTGCCAAGCTTTACGCTTCGAGGGTTGAGCCGCGGCCGAAATAGGGGACCGCTCCGGAGTTCGGCTTTTTCTATGTACTCGGCGAATCGCGCCGGCCGCCACCGAATGCAAACCAATAGTACGGCGTTTATCACCCTTCTCGTGGAGGCGGATGGTAGCCTCCTCTCCATCCTCGTGAAAATCAGAAACATTGATGCGGCATCCCGTAGCTAGGCGGATTCCGGAATACAGATAGAGTTTCAGGATTGCCCGGTCGCGATAGTCGAGCACTGTTTCACCCGTGGGAAGCCCAATGAGTTGCCGCGCTCGCGCAGCGGAAAGGGCCTTAGTCTCGTCTCTGGGGTCCGTGGACTCGCGCGCGATGAATTGAGCGTGGGCGGGATTCGGCACGGTGATCGGCAATCGGAGTTCGGCGGCTGCTGCGGCCAGATACTTGTAGAAGCTCGAGAGCGATGAAACGCGCCGGTTGAGCGTCTTCGGGGCCAAGTCCCTCGCAAGCATCTCATCGCGGAAAGCGAGGACCTCCTTGATTGAAACCGAGAGCAGCCGAATGCACTCCTGCGGCCAGGTGATCTCTAAGAAGTGAACAAAGCTCATCACGTCTTCGCGGTAGGCGCGTTGGGTGTGCCTGCTCTTCCGGCGCGTTACCCACGCCTCAAAGATTTCAGCGATCGAGTAAAAGAAGCGCGCGGTCTGTTTTCTTATTTGTGGTGTACTAAAGCCGGCTAAGATGGGCGGGAGAGCCAGAGTTTGAATCTTGATTTTGCGGGTCATGGGTGATCGTTCGTTCACAACTGACTATGAAAGATAAGGCAGAGGATTGTATCCGAAACGCTCAGGAGACGTGCTGGCAGTGACTCAGCGAATCGGGCCTGAGCGTTTCGGATACAATCTCTTGAACTAAGCCGCGGGTTAGGCGAAGACTATGGGGTTTGAATGAGCTTCGATGCGAGATGTGTTGCGGTAGGGAGTAGGAGACTGGAAGCGGTCGGCTTGTTTAACGCAGGACCTCGCTGCCGAGCCCGTGCGGATTTAGGCAAGGGAATCAATTCCGCGCCTGCGCCGATCCGAGATTCAGTTCGAGTGCGCACACGTCTCCTGTTTACGCTATCGTCCGTTGAGCCCAGGCTTCACTGAACATCACTGAGCGACCGTCTCCCGTCAGGACGTATCCGCCGTATCATCGAGCAGGATGAATCTGGGGAGACCGATTCGTTCGGGCTCAAGCTTCTGGATTTTCGTCATCCGACCTTCGCGGCACACCGGACAAAGCTTTGACTCATGATCAGTGCATTGATCCGAGATCATACTGGCCGCTTGAAGTGACTCTTGATTCTCACTGTCCGCCAGTAGTTTTCGGCAGCACTTCAGCCTTTCACTGCGACAGCGGTTGGCGAGAAGTCCATAGTGGCGGATTCTCACAAACCCTCTCGGCAGTACATGGAGCAAGAACCGCCGGGCGAACTCTCTCACGTCGAGTGTCATCTCCTTGACTGCATTCCCCTCCACATAGTCCTTCCATCGGAACGTCACTTCTCCTTCCGAGAGCGACACCAGTCGTTGATTTGATATAGCAACTCGATGAGTGTAGCGCGCCAGGTACTTCAACACTTGCACTGGTCCGCCAAACGGCGGCTTGGCATAAACCACCCACTCGAGCCTGCTCACCTCATTCAATAAACTCGCAAAGTGATCGCCTTCCGCCAGATGTTTCGATTGACCGTGAAAGACCAGACGGCCTTGCTCGTTTGCAGCTTTGAGATAAGCAACAAACTTCCCGCGGAATAGACGACTGAGCACCTTGACTGGGAGAAAGAATCCTTTCCGGCAATTGATCCACCGAGAATGGTCAGGCGAGAGTCCCCCTCCAGGTATGACGCAGTGCAGGTGCGGATGGTGTTGGAGGGTTTGCCCCCAGGTGTGCAGCACCGCCAGAAAACCGATGGACGCACCTAGATGCTTCGGGTCGCCGGCAATCTTCAACAAAGTCTCCGAAGCCGCCTGAAAGAGCAGTCCGTAAATCACCCGCTTGTTTTGAAGAGCTAAAGGAGACAGTTGCTCGGGGAGGGTGAACACTACGTGAAAGTATTCGACCGGCAGCACCTCGGCCGCCCTCTTTTGCGTCCACTCCTTTCTTGCCGCCGCCTGGCATTTCGGGCAATGCCTATTCCGGCAAGAGTTGTAAGCGATCTGCTCGTGGCTGCACTGGGTGCATTGCTCCACATGTCCACCCAGTGCGGCAGTGCGACACTGGATGATGTCTCGAAGCGCTCGACGCTGTTGGCTATTAAGAAATTGGTGATCGGTCTTGGGACGATCTGCGTCGAGAGCCTTGAAGACATCCGCCAGTTCCAGATCTGGCCTGCTCACGGTGTCCGATCCGCCTCAACTGAAGAACTGGTCCCAAGCAGGTCAAGAGGACTGATCGTGGAGCGCAGCGCCAGCATTGAGACGTGCAGGTAGACGGCTGTGGTTTTCAGATTGCGGTGACCGAGCAGCAGTTGAATGGTGCGCAGGTCGGTGCCCGCTTCCAGAAGATGAGTCGCGAACGAATGCCTCAGCGTGTGGGGGGAAATAGACTTCGACAGTTTGGCCGCCGCTGCCGCCTGCTGACAGATCCGGTACGCGGTGGCGTTGTTGATCGGGCGACTTCGGTTCTGTCCCGGGAACAGCCAGTGTCTAGGTTGGTAGACTTTCCAATACTCCCGCAATAGAGTCAGCAGATTGGGCGACAGCATTACGAAACGATCCTTGCGCCCTTTTCCCTGTCTCACCTGAATTATCATTCTGCTGCTATCGATGTCGCCGACCACCAGGTTGGTCACTTCCGAAACCCGAAGCCCGGTCGCGTAGATGGTCGTCAGTAGAGCCCGATGTTTGAGATTCTTGACCGCTTGCAATAAGGCGGCGACTTCCGTTTGGCTCAGCACCACCGGCAGCCGTTTTTCGAATCTCGGATACGGAATCTCTTCGATCATCTCCTTGCAACCCAGAGTCGTGTTGTAGAAGAAGCGCAGCGCACACACCGTCTGATTGAACACTGCCCACGAACACTTCTTCTCCTTCACAAGGTAAAGCTGGTATTCACGAATGTGAGCCCGTCCCAGCTCATCGGGTGACTTACGAAAGTGTCGCGCGAAGTTGGAGACGCATCGCAGATAAGCCTTGATGGTTAGGTCGGAGTAGTTCCGCAGTTGCAGATCATCCGACATCCTCTGTCGCAATGGGGTCATAACTAACTCCTTTCCACGGCAAGGTGATTCTGCGGCATCACAGCTTGAGGCGCTGTCACCCGCAGAGGCGATCTTTCTAAACCGTTGGAGTTAGTTGCTACAAGTGGATTGGCAAAAGGAATGGGTAACGGATTGTCGGACAAAATCGGAACGTGAAAAATGGACAGCGGTTTCTACCGCGCAGCGGTTTAGTTCAA